>LAZR01001898.1_pt1 | contig 12644 bp, 8 predicted proteins | sample 329461 | NCBI WGS metagenome assembly LAZR01 (sample SAMN03002196, study PRJNA259156) | marine sediment metagenome | biome: sea floor; feature: Hydrothermal impacted sediments; material: marine sediment; isolation source: Loki non-amplified sample from Loki's castle hydrothermal vent sediment ...
TCTAAGCTAGAAAGTCCTCGAAGACAGATTCGACGATCTTTTTCGTCTGGAAAATCACCGGGCTCTAATTTAATAACTCGGTTATCTTTCACATGTGCTAAAATACCACAACAATCAATGCCACAATGAGCTGGACATGCAGTCCTAATTACTTGGAGATCTTTATTATTGTTTAACATGTATAGGTACCTGCTCTTTTATTATGTTATAGTTTCAATTTGATTAAATAATACATATAAATTTATTTTTACAATGAAGATAAACTATATTAATTTAATTCCTATTAAAATGTCAGTTTATTCCGGAGGTCCCCATCTAATAACTCCAGCATTCCACGCCCATCCAATGCCAGCTGAAACAATAACGACAATATCTCCATCCTTGATTTTTCCATCTCTAATGCCATATTCAATTGAAATTATTCCGTCATTCTGTCCATTATGACCAATCTCTTCAAAATAGGTTGACTGAGAATATGGATCTACACCAACAGTTTTAGCGACATACTCAAATGCACTTCTTTTCATGTGTAATAAAGCCAGATAGTCAATATCATCACGATTATACCCCGATTGCGCTAATGCATTATCAATTACCCGTACAAATGAATCCATAGAATATTTATCTAATCTCTCTTTTAAGCCTTTAGGATCAGGAACATCCAGAAAAATTAATCCATCCTCCAATGCTTTTGAATTAAGGGGTTGGATTGTACCTCCTGCTGGAATATATACATCATCTGCAAATCTGCCGTCTGAAATAGCGCTAATACCTAAAATTTCATTCGTTTTATAATCAGCACGTATAACCGCAGCTACTCCACTAGCAGCTAAACTAATCATGAACCTCGATCTCTGATTTTTGTAATTTATCAAATCACAATTCCTATATCCGCTTGCAACCATTATTCTATTGATGTTTGGATTGGTTTGAATTAAACTTTTAGCAAGTAACATCCCAACCAAAAAAGTTCCACATCTCTGATTTACATCAAAAGCCCATGATCTCATTGGATTTCCTAATAATTGTTGAAGTTTTATACCATTTACTACCATCGGTCGTTCAGCATAAACTTCTCCTGCCCAAATAATTACATCTAAGTCATCAGAAGTGATATTAGCTCTTTTGAGGGCTTGAAAACTGGCATTAGCTCCCATTTGAACTGTGTGATCTTCTGGTCCTGGTATCGTTTTTCCTAGAAGTCCAAATTTTTCTTCAATAATATTTTTAGGAATACCAGTTTCTTTGGAAATATATTCGCTCGTATGTCTCTCTCTAGGTATATATACTCCCCATGATTCTAATCCTACATTACGATATTCCAATCAAAATTCACCTAATTTAATTCACGCTTTAAAATTTTTCCAGTAGCACTAGTAGGTAAAGAATCTCTTATTTCAAAATATTTTGGAACTTTATATTTTGCTAATCTTTCAATTAAATACTCCCGAATTTCTTCACCAGTGACAGTTTTTTCTTGTTTTAAAGTAATAAAAGCTTTACCCACTTCACCCCACTTTTCATCAAGTACTCCGATTACAGCAGCCAAATCAACAGCGGGATGTTTAAAAAGTAGTTCTTCTATTTCAACAGGATAGATATTTTCGCCACCGCTGATGTACATCTCTTTTCTTCTGCCCACAATATAAAAATACCCCTCTTCATCTTGCATAACAAGATCTCCAGTATGAACCCAACCATCTGATTCAATTGTCTTTTTTGTTTCCTCAGGTTCATCCCAATATCCTGAAAATGTGTGAGGCCCTTTAAGTAATAATTCCCCAACATTTCCTTGTTTTACTTTCTCATTCGTTTGAGTATCAATAATTTTCATATCGCAGTGAAAAACAGGTAAACCTACTGAGGTTGGTTTCTCCTTAATTCGGTTTTCAGGAAGGTAGAAATTATTAGGCCCAACTTCAGTTAAGCCATAACCCATCTTAAATGGTTTATTTTTCGCCCAATACTTTTCCATAATAGCTACAGGGCAGGGGGCTCCGCCAGAAATGAAAATTTTAACTGATTTAAGATTAGTAGAATTAAACTTTGGACTATTAGCAATTGCATGAAACATTGTTGGAACCCCTATTACAATAGTACACTTTTCTTGTTCAATGACTTTTAATGTTTCTTCTGGATTGAAATCACCCATTAAAATTGTTTTTGCACCAAGGTGATAAAAAGGGACGAGGAGAACATTCCACCCACCAGTATGAAATAATGGAAAAAGGAGAGGTTGAATATCATTTGAATTTAAACTCCAAGAAAGAATGGTATTTACTGAATTCCAATAAATCATTCTATGAGAAAGGACAGCTCCTTTTGGCAAACCCGTAGTTCCACCTGTAAATAAAATAAGATGTGGATCTTCAAATTTAATGGTTGGTTTTTTAGATATGGATTTGGAAACGTCATTCATTAACATTTGAGATGTTGGATCATTTTGTATTGGTTGATTTCCCATTACAATGTTTTCAGCTATTAAATTTGTTTCTTTTATATGGTTCGTCAGAGATTCTAACCCAGGGTCATAAAATAAGAGTGAAGGCTTAGTTTTCTTAATTAAATATTCCAATTCTTGAACAGATAATCTAATATTAAAAGGGACTAATATAGCTCCAATTTTTCCGGTTGCTAAGAATAGATCTATACACTCAATCCGATTTGTAGAGAACATCGCAATACGATCTCCTTTGGAAATGCCTTTGTTCTGTAGAAATTGAGCAAGGTGATTTGCTCGAATATTAAGCTCATTATACGTGTATCTTTTTTTTTCTATAAAATCAACAATAGCTTCTTGATTTGGGGTTAAAATAGCACGTCGTCCGGACCAATCCCCAATCCAAGAATAATCTTTAGCTACCGAATAATCTTCTGCTTTAAGCATTCTCTCATTCCACCATTAATTTTAAGTATAATGAAATTCTGAAAGTGTATTTTTTACTTTATTCATACATAATTTAACTTTTAAAACATTTAAAGATTTAAATTTAAGTAAATTCACAAAAAATAGGAATCAGAAAAAAATTAAAAAAAAAAAATTTTAAATTAAATTTATGTGTTATTTAATGGATTTTCTTCTTTCGCATTATTACGTACACAACTGATACAACAGACACAGCAGAAACGGTAAGGGTAATTCCGATCTCGAATCCAGGGATAGGTGCTGCAGGAAATCCTGTATATTTAAGTAGTGTATATGATAATACACCCCAATAATCACTCATCTCCCAATCTTTCCATATAACATATCCCTCTTTACTTTGTGAAACAAAGATCCACGGATATTGATAATTCTGAGACCAATTGGCGATTTTATTCATTACAGTCCCTCTTGCAGTATCATTTGTCAGATACATTTCATGTACCCATGCATCAGTTTCTGTGGCATACGTGAAAGCTAAATTGAAGTCTGGCCAAAATATACTATCACTAAAATCATAATTTGGCGGTCGCCATCTTCCATCATCTGGGTCTGCATAGTAAGCATCTATCCACCCTTCAGAAATAACTTCAGGAATGTTCCAATCTAGAGGCCATGCGTCCGCTGAAAATACAGGGAATCCGTTAAGCCAATAAATCTGAGCTTCTGTCCATATAGTGGTAGGAACTTTATATCCCAACGCTCCTGTTTCGTCAGCTAGTGTAACTCCAATGTCTTCAAGAGAAGTTTGAAACACATTTTTCAGTGTTTCAAAATTATCATCCCAATAAAATTCAAGTGACCATATTGGTGTTTTTCCACCCACGCTATTTGCAACATCCTGCCAATCAGAATCAGTACTACTCGCTGTTAGACCTTGGGCTGCGGTAATTGGTCCGAAAATAGGATCATTTAGTAAAGTTTCTCGTGCTATAGTGAGATCGTGAGTTGCTATTGGTACAGTATCATCATAATATATATTGGTAACGCCCAATGCACTTGCACGTACCGCGCGTCCATTTAAACCCACATTAATATATTGATCATAATTGAATGCATAGGACATCGCTTTACGGAGTGCCCGAGGTACCCCATCTGGTGTATTCCCTGAAGGATAACCTGATAAGTAAGTAGTGCTCCAATTAATTACGCCCCACGATTGATCCCACCACGTTTCATCAATACAATTTAAAGTAATTGCTGTGATATAATCTGATGGTTTTTCCTCCATGTATCTAATTTGATTATTCGACATAACATCATCATAATCAACAGGAGTAAAGAAATTGTCAAGTGCAAAATCTATAGCATTTGTCATCAACGCTGTGTTACGAGATTCTATACCTAATGTACCCGCTGGCCATGTAATTATGTCAATAAAATCTGCATCATACCATCCAGCAGCTTCAAGAGCGGTCCGGTTCCAATAATTAGGATTTTTTTGCATAGAACCGCCTCCTGGTTCAGCAGTTTCATCATGGTCTACATACATATAAGGTCCTGTCCCAATCATATGGTCTGGATAGAGAGGATCATCATTATCAAACCCATAAATCCCTGTATCCCAAAAGTCTGCATAAGTTTCCATTGACATAAATCGTATTAAACCTACAGAAGTCATTCCATACATATTCCAATCATTAAATTCAATCCTGATTTCTCCACCAGAAGCTTGATCATCAGTAATTACAACTCGTTTGACAATAGGGTATAGATTATAGGGAGTATGAGCCACAAAATCATCATCCGCCGTACCCCATATCGCATCAACGCCTGCGCCTCCATCCGAGGGTCTAGGGTTAAAATAGCCATCATATACCCCGAATGGGTAAGGATCTATTAAACTAGTCAGATTCCAACTCTCAGTATAATAATCCGCATAATTGGCTACAGGATACCAATATATATCTCTATTACGTAAGTCACCTCTGCCTGTTAGATTCCCAGTGATTATCCACACCCGATCTATATTCCATTTCGCTACTGTCGCATTCCAAGCAGAACCATCATGAAAAGTAACACCTTCTCGCAGTCTAAAAGTTATATTTTCCGCTCCACCTTTATTAATGAATCCTTTTGAATTTATCTCCTCCGGCCAGTAATCAAATACCCAACTGGTTGCCAGTATTGGTATATAAGTGTCTTGTTTAGGGACTCCTGATGAGAATCCTCTATCATAATTACGATTTGTCCCATACATATATTCTAATGCAGCGCCCTTATACCATAAATCAATAATACCATAAGCGCTAGTAATGGCTCGATCCCAGTCTACTGCAGGGGTACCAGTCAATCCTATCCTAAAACGACGTATTTCATCATCATCTTGAGCTACGACAACAGATGTTAAAAAGGGGAACACGAAAGATCCAAGTAATATTGCAATAATAAATGTTTTTGAGAACTTTTTCATGTTTGTTTTCATCCTTTTTTTTTTAGATTATTGTTATTTTAACAAAGTTGTTAATCAAGTTTAATTTATAAACTTAATATAAAGTAGGGATGATCCTCTATATAAACATTTCAATTTAATTTTACATTTACGTACATAATTAAAGGGAAGAACTTTAAATAAATAACAAGAATTAAAAAGCATATATATTTTTCATTATACACTGGATATTATTATATGTAGAAGGAAGCAAATTGAAACATTCTAGTGCTATAGAAGATCATAAACAAATTTTAGAACATAATCTCAAAGAACAAGGATATTTTTCTATAGATTGGGGAAGACAAGGTGGAGTTATTCTTGGTTATATCTTAGTTTTTTTGGGTTATTATGGAATCATTGCTAACACTTATACATTTGATCAATACGGTAGGTGGATTTCTTTTACCGAAATGAATAAGAAATTCCTTATCTGGACATATATTACCTATATTCAATCTTATTTCTTGCCTGCTATATTTTTATTTTTGGTAAGTTTTATGTTAACCTACAAAGAAGAGATTCCACAATATGGTATTAAAGCTTCGTTATGGCTAGTCCCTTTCATTGTTGTTCAAGGATTCATTTTTTATTTCTTTATGTATGGATTATCATTTGAACCTTTTATATTTCAATTTGCATCTGGTGAGGGATATTTAAATATATTAATATTATATGGAGTAGTTATTTCTGGTTCAATAAGTGGTATGAAAATTAAATATAATAGAATAAAAAAACGCCAATCTTATTATGTGGAGTAATTATCAAATATATTATGGGAGTAATTATCAAATATAATATATGGAGGTCCGAAAATGAGTCGTAAATCCCAAAACATGATAAAATATATAATCAAACGAGTGCTACTAATGGTTCCTATGTTAATTGTAGTATTGATATTTACATGGTTTTTATCTCGTATGATGGCTGTAAATCCGTATGTAAATAGAATAGGACTTACAATGGATCGTGATGTTTACGAGAGAGAGTTGAAAAGACTTGGATATTATGATCCTTGGTATATTCAACTCGTAACTTATCTTAGAAATTTCTTTACAGGTCAATGGGGTGATTCCTATATTGTTGTGCCGAATAGATCGGTTCTCGAAATCATCAGTATTATATTCCCTAAAACAATTGAGTTGATGATATTCTCAATTATTATTACTCCAATTTTAGGTGTAAAATTAGGTATATCATCCGCAAAAAATAGAGGTAAACCAAAAGATACTGGTATTCGATTTGCTGCAGTCCTTGGAGCGGGATTTCCTGTTTTTTGGATAGCCACATTGATTCAAAGATTTGTAGGATTAAGCTTAAAAACATTTACATTGGGGACCATTAACCTTGAAGTAGTGTTTGGAAACACACCAGGATTACCAAAACCAGTTCCTTCAGGTGGGTTCAGCACAGGATTTCGAATTCTCGACAGTTTTTTTTATAATGATCAAATATTTTTATGGGACACACTACTACATCTTATATTACCAGTAACTTGTATGATTTTTGTATCATTAGCAGGTCTCACGAGATTAACAAGATCTAGTATGTTAGAGGCTTTGGATCAGGATTATATTAGAACGGCCCGTGCTAAAGGGGTTCTTGAAAAAGATGTTGTTAATAAACATGCACTTCGAAATGCACTTCTTCCAACTAGTAATCTTATTATTGGGGGAACTGCGGCTGCTTTATTAGGCTCCCTTTTCATAGAAGTTACTTTTAATTATAAGGGTTTTGGATATTATATGGTCCAATCAATATTTCAAGGTGATTATTTATTGATAAACGGACTTTTAGTATTCGCTATTATAATTATACTCACTGGTACTCTTGTGACCGATGTTATGTATACGATCATTGATCCTCGAATAATCTATACTTAAGGAGTGTTGAAGATAATAAAATTCTAAAAGAAAAAGGTGATTTAATGACAACAGACCAAGTGATACTGAATGAATCTGAAGAAACACCAAATAAAAAAAGAAAAAATATAAAACGGTTATTGAAATTTTATTTAATCCCCGGGTGGCGTGATCCTGAATTTACTGCTCGTCAAAATCAAATTGAAATGATAAAGTCTAAGAGGAGATTATTCCGTCGCATTATTACACCTTTAACGTTAACAGGCCTTGCAATGGTTCTTTTTATAATAATATTGGCTGTATACGCTCCATGGTTTACACCTTTTACTATCGATGAATTAGCTGTACCATATTTACCTGATGACAGTTTACCTTTCGAAGATCCCTCACCAGCTCATCCTTTAGGTACCACAAAATTTGCGTTTGACCTACTTGGAAGGTTAATTTGGGGTGCTAGAACGGCAATGACAGCTGCTATGTTTCCCGTATTCATTTCCGTAACTGGAGGTATTATTCTTGGGACAATTTCGGCATACTTTGGTGGTAGGGTTGATACAATTATTATGCGTATTGTAGACTTTATGTATTCTCTACCTACCTTAATTCTTGTAATAATCATTACTCCAATGGTAGGTGGTAAATTAATTAATATTCTCTTAATTTGGGGTCTTCTTTACATACCTCTTAATACTAGATTTGTTCGATCTTTAGTTTTACAAGTAAAACAAAATGTTTTTGTTCGTGCTGCAATCACAGGTGGTGCTGATAAAATAAAAGTAATGTTTAAACACGTTTTTCCAAATGTAATTTCACCGATTCTAATCTCTCTTTTTGGCTCAATGGGATTTTCAGTTTTGGGATTTGCAAGCATTGCTTTCTTAGGTATGGGTGATCAAACAGTAACTGATTGGGGCACTGATATTTTGTATTCTAGAGCCAGAATGACTGCTATTGGACCCGCTTTTTGGCCTGGACTTTTAATTGGATTGACGGCTATAGGATTTATATTATTAGGTGATGGTTTGAGGGATGCGTTAGATCCCAAATTAACAATTTAATAAAGAGAGGATTCACAATTATAGGAATAATATTTCAATTAATATACCAAGCAAATTTCGGATTAGCTCTGATAGAAGCTTTAATTTCTGCGGTATTTTTATATATTACAGTTGTTATAATAAATAGATCTCTTCCAGAAGACATTCAAATACCAAAAAAAATATATAAAAGAAGTTCACTAGTTAGCGCTCTAATACTTTTTGGTATAATTCTGGGAATACGATTTATTTTCGAACTTCTTGGATATTGGGTTTTTATTTTTAGAATTTTAAATAATGATATATTCCTTTTTGGGATAATGGTCACATTATTTTTTCCTTTTCTCAAAATATATTTGTATAAATTTAGCACAAAGGAAAATGTAAACATTGACTCTTTTCTTAATAATCGTCAATTTAAAAAAGTATTTAAAATATTTGTTGTAATTATCTGGATTATTGTAGCATTATTTTTATCAATTGATATTCTACAAATACAGGTAGTTGAACTTATTGATCTACTAAAAATTAATGTTAGTGCAGAACCTGACGTTTTTTATATTGGATTTATTTGGGCTTTTGGTGCTCTTATTATAGACATTAGTTTCACATACCTAATTCAAAAAGCAAGGGCAATTGATAAAAGACTTCCTAAACAAATACTTAAGAAAGCCATAATTGTCGCTTTTCTTATCGCATTTGGGATTTGGTCAATCCAACTCTTTATTTTTGAGATCTATTTAAAAAGATTAATTGGAATAAATTTATTTGAACAAGATATCCGTGTACTTTTTGGAGTGGTTTCTGGAATATATATTGCATCATTTTTTGCTTTTTTAAAGTTAAAATTTTTACCATCTGCTACTAAAGAGAGTCAAATAAAACTTCAGAGAGCACTTGATGTTGAGGAAAAAATTCTTCCTGATTTTGGGAAGATGGGAAAAAAAAATGTAATTTTAGATGTTAAAGGTCTTACAACTTACTTTTACACAGAAGAAGGTATTGTTCGCGCAGTTGAACGTGTTTCTTTCAAAATACGTAAAGGAGAGACTCTTGGACTTGTAGGAGAAACTGGATGCGGAAAGTCGGTTACAGCACTATCTATTCTTCAGGTTGTACGACCTCCTGGTCAAATTGAAAAGGGACAAGTTTTATTTAGAGGAGAAGATTTACTTCAAAAATCTGAACTTGAAATAACAAAGTATCGAGGGAAAGATATTACTATGATTTTTCAGGATCCACTTAATTCTATAAATCCTATTTTTAAAATAGGTGACCAAATTGCTGAGGTATATCTCTTGCATATGGAAAATGAATTACTTGTAGAAGCCTCAAAACATCCGGATAAGAGTATATATAGTGTTGCTCGAGAGTGGAGTCAAGATTTGTTAAGAGATTTAAATATCCCTTTTCCAGAGATGGTTTATGATAGATATCCTCATGAATTAAGTGGTGGAATGCGTCAAAGAGTCCAAATTGCCATGGGACTTGCATGTAGCCCCAAACTTTTAATAGCAGATGAGCCTACCACCGCATTGGATGTAACAATCCAAAATCAAATCCTTAAGTTAATGAAAGAGCTAAAGGAGAAGTATGATACCTCAATTCTGTTTATTACTCATGACTTAGGGATCATCTCAAAAATGTGTGATCATGTGGCTGTAATGTATAGTGGATATATTGTAGAATATGGAGAAATAAAACAGCTCTTTACAACACCATATCACCCCTATACGAGAGGACTAATAGCTTCTGTACCCGTTGTTGGAGAGAAGAAAGAATTATTAGAAGTAATCCCTGGATTGGTCCCTAATTTAATATATCCACCTTCAGGGTGTAGATTTCATCCTCGATGTCATTTTTGTTTTGAACCATGTGATTCTCTTGTTCCAAAAACTATAGAAATTGAGATGGACTATTTTGTTGCCTGTCACCTTTATGATCCAATATACAAAGATCAAGCAAAAAGTTCAATAAATAAAGTGGAAAGAACTAATCATACAACATAAGCTAGAATAATATCTTTTGTAGATTATCTAAAGAAATAATATTTATAAAAAAAAAATAAAAGTATAATTCTCAATAAGTTAGCCAAAATAGAAGAAACGGGAGATAAATGTGATATTAGCCATTATAAATACGTTTTTCGAAGTCTTAAAAGAAGTCGCTATTTTGTTTATAGTGTTTACTATTGGTGTCTTTTTAATACGAAGTTATGGATTATCTATCTTAAGTTTTTGGGATAAAGTTGAGGATGACATTAAAGAAACATCATTCGAACCGAAAGAAAAAAAGGAGGATAATTCATCAAAAAATGCATTTATTATAAATATCCCTTGGCTAATTGTCGGATTATTATTTAGTTTAGGTTTTACTGCTTTTTTAGGTGAAAATATTTTAATAGAAATATTTAAAATAACAGTAAGTTTCCTAATTGGAATTATAGTTGCGAAGAAATTATATGAATTAGATTTTAAACAATCTTCATTATTTACAATTGTGATCCAGTTTTCTTTATTCGCTTTAGTATATATCTTTAGGTTAGCGTTAGTTCTCATTCTAACTTTAGTAGAAATTGCTATAATTGATAATAACCAACTTAGTGGCGCTGAAACAATCTTTATTATTTCACTTATTGCCATATTAGGTTTTACGGTATTTTTTAGTTATTGGGGGGATAAAGTACAGTTAATCAAAAGTAAGAGGATAATTTCAATCGTCAGTTTAATAATCGGATTCTACATTTTAACATCTTCTTTTACAAATCAACCTTTAGGTTTTTATTATGATTTCCCTATGTTTTTTGCTATAAGTTTAATAAGTACGACAATCACTGCGATTATTTTAAAACAAATTGCATATAATAATATTCCTTCCCAAGAATTTAGAGAGTTACGAGTTCTTGAAAAAGGAAAGAATTTACTCCAAGCAAAGGATCTTAAAGTTTATTACCCTCTTCTCGGAGGAATGCTTAAAAGACAAATAGGTGCTGTTAAAGCTGTAAATGGAGTTAATTTTGAGATAAAAACAGGAGAAACTCTTGGTCTAGTAGGAGAAAGTGGATGTGGCAAAACGACTGTTGCAAATGCGATTTTAGGATTAGTAGATAAAACTTCAGGAGAGATTCTCTTTCAAAACGAACTAATCCCTTTGAATTATCCTAAACATCTCAGACGAAAAATTCAAATTGTTTTTCAGGATCCTGATGCTTCATTAAATCCTCGGATGAAGGTGGTTGATATAATTGCCGAACCCTTAAAAAATTTGCTAGGTATAACAAAAAAGAGTAAAATTAGGGCACATGTCTTAAAATTATTAGAACAAGTTTCTTTAAAGCGAGAACATTTGGATCGCTTCCCTCATGAATTCTCAGGTGGTCAAAAACAAAGAATTGTTATTGCAAGAGCATTAGCATGCAATCCAGAGCTAATTATTTTGGATGAGCCAACGTCTGCACTGGATGTATCAGTACAGGCCCAGATTCTTAATCTATTAAAAAGCTTACAGAATAAGTTTGGATATGGATTTCTTTTTATTACTCATAACTTAGCTGTTGTAAATCATATCGCTGATCGAATTGCAGTTATGTATTTAGGTAAATTTGTTGAAGTTGGAGATACTAATCAAATTTTTTCAAATCCGACACATCCTTATACCCAAGCACTTCTTTCTTCAAGAACTGAAATCGATCCATATAATCAAGAGATAAGTTTTGTTATTCGTGGGGAAGTTCCGAGTCCTATTGCACCTCCTCCTGGATGTCATTTTAACCCACGGTGTGTTTCAGATGCCCGCACAAAAGAATGTGAGTATGATCTCCCACATAAAATAAAGATTCATGAGGGTCATTATATTTGGTGTGTTAATCCTCCTGTCTCAAAAAACAAAGAGGGCACTAAAGTTAAAGAAAACATAGCTATAGGATAGTAAAATCATATAATACAATTTACCATTTATAGTTATGATGCTATTCGCAATAATATTCGAGAATTTTAGCCAATTAATATAATTTTTTACTCTTAAATAAAATATTAAAACAGATGTTAGTATGAAAGAATTAAATAATAAAAATTGTCTTATTACAGGGGCTGCAAGTGGGATTGGACGCTCGTTTGCATTAGCGCTAGCAAAGGAAGGAATGAACCTCTATATCACAGATATTAATATGGAAGGTTTAGAAAAAGTTAAAAATGAAGTCGAGGAATTAGGTGCAAAAGTATATTCTGATAGGTGTGATGTATCAAAATTTGAAGACTTCGAAGCTATAGCAAAAAATTTCTATTCCAAATTAGGAGATGTAGATCTTTTAATCAATAATGCAGGAATTGCCATTGCTGGAGGATTGAAGAATTTAGAGATAGAAGATTGGAAAAAAGTGCTGGATGTAAATG
>LAZR01001899.1_pt1 | contig 12640 bp, 18 predicted proteins | sample 329461 | NCBI WGS metagenome assembly LAZR01 (sample SAMN03002196, study PRJNA259156) | marine sediment metagenome | biome: sea floor; feature: Hydrothermal impacted sediments; material: marine sediment; isolation source: Loki non-amplified sample from Loki's castle hydrothermal vent sediment ...
ACTATCCCTTATATATCTGAGTCAGATATTCAACACTCATTGCTCAAAGGAACTTTAAGAAATAAGCTATCAATTGGAGAGATAAGGGTAACAGAGAGCAATATTAATCTAGTACAATACAGTGCAGAGTTTACTGAGTTTCTTCAAAGTGTAGGCGTTTCATCAGGAATATCTTCAGATGGTGCGACTGGAGTTGACAATTGTGCAGCCTTATCGCAAGTAAATGATACTGCTGTTACAAACGGTACGGCTATTTCAGTTGTTACAGTATCAGATATTTACATTTTAGATAATACCAGTACAGCTACAGTGGATGGTATTGTTATAGTGGCTACAAAATCAGGTACTGGTCGTTGGGTACGAAGTGGGATTAGTAGTCCTAAATGGGCAATTCGTGATACGTGGTACATTAATTCTATTGGTGGTGATGATGAAAACGTAGGTGATACAAATACAACTGCATTAGCCACTTTTTCTGAATACAATAGGCGCATTGGTGCACAGGTTGTTAGGGTGTTGTCCACTGTTTACATCTTAAATGACATAAACGAGACTGACTCCATGTTACAGGGCAGTTTTTCCAGCTATAGTTATATCCGAGGAGTTCCAGCAACAATTGCTACAGGAACCATCACTGCTATTACTCAGTGGGAGCATGACCCCAGTGATGGTTATGTTTCTAATGGAGTTATTACTGATAGTAACCTATCTGGTGATTGGTCTGTAGCCGGTCCAGGGGGGACAAGCCTGCTAGAAAAGAAGATTGTAATTATAGATGGAGCAGCTGCTGGAGCATACGCCTATCTCATCGAAGACACTGGAACACCCAAGGAGGTACATGTCAGCCCTTGGGTTAGTGATGGTGGCTACTCTGAGGTGAACCCGCTTGTGGACTCCGCCTACAAGGTGGTGACACTTCCCAGGTTCACCGACCACTTCAAGGTCTTTCCGGGGAACAACCTGATACTAGTGGACCTGCAGTTTGAGAGTGTGGATCCGTACTATCCACCGCTAGAGACACAGGCGGTTATGAGCGCTCTTGGATGCATCTTTGCGGGTGACCCTGCTGATGCAAATTTGCCGATCTTTGGACTAGGGAGAAGTGTGTTTTGCTACAACTGCCTCTTCACTACCGGCGTTGATGTCTATTCTACCAGTATGTCCTTCTACGGTGGTGCGTTGAAGAACCGTGCGTTTGGACATATCAGCAGTTCAACATTGCAGATCCAAGGGCCGCTGGTTCTGTATAACACAACCGGGCCAATGGACCTGATAGTTAGAGATGGTTCGTATATCAATGTACTCACCGGAGCATCGATCGGTGTGGTAGTGATTGGGTCCAATACCGATGGTAGGGTCTTACAAATAAGAGACACCAGCTCTGCTCTCATCGCTGGTGTGTTGTATTCCATAGGAGGCTCAACTGGGAACGGTGTCTGGATGAGCAGTGGAAGCACCGTTCTCTGGACCCCAGTGAGTGCTAATGCTAATACCAAGTTTCTCTTTGCTTCAGCTGATGACTTCAGCATTGGTGAAGTCGTCAAGACCATCGCTGAGCTTAGCACCACCGGTTATTTTAACCCAGCCAACGGAGCTAGAGTCGTACCAAGCAGCTAGAAAGATGGGTTTTACTTACCTTATGAATGGAGCCAAAGTCGTTCCAAGTGATCATACTCAATAAAATGATATAAAATAAATGGACAATACTATCTTCACCCCAATTGCTCCCTCTAAGTTTATAGTGAGGAACCGTGTGCAAAAAGCAGTTATGCTTTTTGGACAGAAGGTTGAGCCTGGTGGAAGTTATGACTTAATGACCATTCCCTATATATCCGAGTCTGATATTCAACATTCTTTATTGAAAGGGACTTTAAGAAATAAACTATCAATTGGAGAGATAAGGGTAACAGAGAGCAATATTAACTTAGTTCAATATAGTCCTGAATTTACAACATTCCTTCAAAGTGTTGGTATTACTTCTGGAATATCTTCAGATGGAGCAACTGGAGTTGCTAATTTATCGGCCTTATCTCAGATTAATAATACAGCTATTTCAAATGGCACAGCCATTTCAGTCGTTACGGTATTAGATATTTACATTTTAGATAATACCAGTACAGACACTATAGACGGTATTATTATAGTCGCCACAAAATCTGGTACAGGGCGATGGATGCGCAGTGGTACTAGCAACTCAAAATGGGCCGAGCGCGAGACATGGTATATAGATTCTGTTAATGGTAATGATGAGAACGTGGGAGATACTAACTCAACTGCATTAGCTACTTTTGCTGAAGTTGATCGCCGTATCGGCCCCAGAATCATCAAGGTCTTTGTCACGATCAACATCCTGAACGACGTGGCGGAAAGCTTCTGTGGTTTTCAGGGTGCGTTTCCTCAGATCGTGATGATCATGGGAACGCAAACAACGATCGCTACAGGAACCATAACATCTATTACTCAATGGGATCATGACCCTTCAGATGGCTATGTTGCTAGCGGATTAATAACTGATACAGCTCTTAGCGGAGACTGGTCTGTGGCAGGACTAGGAGGCACGAGTCTCCTTGAAAAGAAGATCGTCATCACGGATGGTGCGTCTGAGGGAGCGTACGCTTACCTCATCGCAGACACTGGAAACCCCAAGGAAGCACACGTCAGTCCTTGGATCAGCGATGGTGGTTACAGCGAAGAGACCCCTGTTCAAGATTCGGCATACAAGGTAGTAACACTTCCACGGTTCACGAACCGCTTCCGCGTTTCCAGCCACAACCAGTATGTAGGGTTTAAGGACCTACAGTTTGAGTCGACCATCTTTTCACAAGAGTCGTTTGACTGCTGGGGTAATTGTGCAGTGCTAGGTTGTGTCTTTGTAGGCTCCTACGCAAATATAGACCCGGCTCTGTGTCAAGCAGGTAGTGTTGCCTACTTCTACAACTGCTTGTTCCTGGGGGGCATCGACCTGTGGAACACCGCTTGCTATCTGTACAGCGGTGCGTTCAAGGGCGTGTCGATCAACCATGTTTCGAACTCGTTTTTGGAGTTTCAAGCTGCAACGGTGTTCTATAACACTGAGAGATCGGTAAAGATTCCCATTAGAGATGGTAGTCACGTCGCAGTCAACGGTGGATCTATTGGCGTCGTAGTAATTGGAAGTAACACCGATGGATCTGTGCTTGAGATACGAGACAACTCCTCAGTTTTTACGAATGGCACAGTGTATAGCATCGGTGGTTCAGCTGGTGCTGGTGTTTGGGTGAGTGCCCTTGGAAGTTTGGGGTGGAATCCTGTAGATGCAGACGCAGACACGAAGTTCTCTTTTGCAAGTGCAACCGACTTCAACATTGGGGAGACCAGCAAGACGATCGCTGAGATGAGTACTACCGGCTTCTTCAACACAGCTAACGGAGCTCGCGTTGTTCGGTTTGCCTCTCTTCACTCCTCTCTCACGAAGATGAAATTTGCCGATGAATATCAATAATTTTATATGTATATGAGATAATGGATAATACTATCTTTACACCAATAGCTCCCTCTAAATTCATAGTGAGGAATAGAGTCTCAAAAGCAGTTATGCTTTTTGGACAGAAGGTTGAGCCTGGTGGAAGTTATGACTTAATGACCATTCCTCATGTATCTGAGTCTGATATTCAACACTCATTGCTCAAAGGAACTTTGAGGAATAAGCTTTCAATTGGAGAGATAAGGGTAACAGAGAGCAATATTAACTTAGTTCAATATAGCCCAGAATTCACTATATTTCTTCAAAATGTAGGTATTTCTTTAGGAATTTCATCTATAAATGAGACCTGTGTAAATAATTTAACTGAATTATCACAGGTAAATGATGTCGTACTACCAACTGGTGCTGCGCTTTCAATTGCCTCATTGTTAAATATTTTCATTCTGGACAAGACAAGCACTGATACGACAGACGGAATAACTATTGTAGCCACAAGCTCGGGCACTGGAAGATGGTTACGCAATCAGGGTGGGAACATTAGATGGGCAAAACAGCTTACATGGTACGTAGATGCTGATGATGGTAACGATGAAAATGACGGAAACACTGATACTACAGCTTTAGCTACGTTGAGCGAATATTTTCGTCGAGTAAGCGGAATCACCATAAAGGGCGCAGTAACTATTCAAATGTTAACAGATAGTTCTGATGCATACGTATTAGTCAATTCTGAAACCCCTGAAGGAATTACTATTCAGGGTATCAGAACGGTTGTTGCTACTGGAACATTAACCAATGTTCAGGCTTATAATTATGTACCAGGTGCAGCTCAGCGAGGGGAAATTACTGATACATCTATGGATTTTTCAACCCATGTATTAAGGCGTATCATACTTACAAGCGGGGCAAGTGTTGGGGCTTATGCTTGGATTATTAAAGACCTCGGGAGCAATTCGTGTGTTATATCGCCATGGATTGCCGCTAATGGGTTTTCTGAGGCCACACCTGCTATTACTGATGACTATGAGATTGTCACCCAATCAACCATATCAGGAGTATATGCCAATCAAGTGCTTTTTAGATTAATACTACGTGATTTAAAGATTATTTCGCCGGGGGCTAGTTATTGGTGGATTGGATCTATTCAATGTAAAGGTTCTTATATTTCTTTAAATGGGTGTGAAATAACTGCCCCTGATCCTCAGGGGCCAGCGCTTATATATTGGGGACTTGCACAAATTACTGGTTGTTGTTTTCATGATTTTCAATATGATATTGCTTTTCGCACAGCATTTGGGTTGGTTGATTTTTATGGTTGTGCTTGTGTTCGTGCATCATTTGGTAGCGCAAATACCCATAGTGATTCATTCGAATTTTTCTTAATTCCATCTGTAACCCTTGTAGAGGCTGGAGAAAGTTGGCCAATTAATATCACCCGAAATTCCGAATGTATTATTGCCACACCAGTAATGTGGATAACTGTTGATGATGTTAGGGCACTTACAATGAAAGCGTCGTCAACTTGTAACATTATACAAGTTGGCAAAATATTATCAGTTGGTGGCGCTGATGGTTATGGAGTTTCTTTGTCACCAGGATGTACTCTTACATGGTATCCCAGTGCACAAACAGCTAGTCAAGTTTTCGATTTTGATGGTGGAGCAGGAGACTTCATAATCGGAGGAACCACTAAGACGCTAGCTGAACTAGGAAGTACAGGTTACGTTGATCTTGTAGCTGATCCTAATACTGGTGTAATTTCTGGCACAGGCGCCAGAGTATTACCAACTGATGACACATGGTAAAACAATGATATATATAGATGACTTAAATGATTTAGAAGAAACCAGGCAATCATACCCGGATGAGGTTATTTGCGTACGAAACTCTGAGTCAAGCATTTGGCCCGTTTATCTGCCAGGTTCAAATCGGCCAAGAATGATGCACAGCGAAACTCCAAAACCTAGATATAGTAATAAATAATTAGGCCAGTTTATGCCAATAGTCTTTATAGACTTGCGTTTGGTCTTTTAGGCTTAAAGTCTTGTCGTTTTTGAATCTCCAATAAGACTTAAGTATTATTCCTGACATGTCATCTGCATGAGTAATATCTAATTTTTTAAACCATTGTTTGAGCTCATTGTCTTCCTTAGCCCATAGCCCCCAATTGTTTCTAATCCACCTCCCAGTACTATGATGATATTGAATCATTACAGATTCTGGGCTTGATGTAATAAAGTCTTTTTCTTTTTGAGAGAACAATTCGTCTAGTTTTTGAATTGCTTCATCTAGCGTTTTAGGGATCATTTTAACCCTCCCTTAACAATACTAATAGCCTGTTCCAAGTCTTTTAATTCACGAAGAATCCATTCTCGATTGGTTTCTCGCTCTTCTTCGGGCAGATCTGGATTATAGCTTTCCAATCCCCAACGAAGCGCTTTACCTACAGCGGCTTGAACTTCGCCACACTCTTCTACTAAATAGCCAAGTTTCTGTTGTATTGTTTTAGGGTAATATTTATGATCCGGCTTCATATTTTTTTCCTTATAGCGCCAATTAGTTCTCTGGCATAGCCTGTTTTTGACCATTCAGACTCTTCATCTTTGGCCCAGTTCGCACTATTTCGAGTGCTTCTTTGTTCCATAAATAGTGCAGCTCTCAATTCTTCGATAGAACAATCTTCTTCATCTCTTCCTGACGCTATACAGCCAGTTAACAATACTGCGCTACCATGTTTATCATCCCACACTCGCCAATCACCACCATGCTTGTCTAGAAACTCAACCGATTCTTCACTAAGGATGGGTATCAGTTTTTCCTCTTTATGCATATCAATTGTCCATGTATAACCACTGAAAGATAATGCGTAGTCCCAGATTTCATTATCTGAGCAGTCTTCTGGTGGAAGTTTTGGTGATCCCCAATTTGATTCGTAATTTTCTTTCATCCTGTTTTTGCCCTCTTCATTGCTAAAGCTAATTCCAACGCTTTTCTAATTATCTTATAGGCTTTTAAGTCATACTCATCCCAATCAGGGTGCGGCTCAACACGTAACATTTCTATAATGTTTTTTTCCGTATGGCGCTCGACCTAAAAATTAGCCATTTCTAATGAGGCTTCTATTGGGTCAATTTCATCAATTGTTTTAGGATCCATTTGGCTCTTTCTTTACAAACCCATGAGCAGCGGCGTTTTTAGCCCAGGCAGCTCCTGAGTCTGACTTCGCATATTGCTTTTTTGTTAGTTTGATTTCAGGCTGACTGTCGTATTCTTCTTTCGTAATCTCTTCTAGAAGCTCATGAATCTCTCCGAATTTATGGTGCTCATCACCACCAGGACAAACCCACCCATTATGTTCGCGCCTACCGCATGGTCTTGTAGTTTTGAACTTAACACTCAATTCTATATCACCACGACTAAAAAGTGGTATGGTCCAATGTGTATATGTAAAGCCAACGACCTCACCATACATAGGGTTTTCGTATCCAGGCCATCCCGTTTTTACATATCTAGGTATTGTTGATTGGTCTAGTTTATCATACTGCTCTTTTAATATTGCATGGTATTTGTCTTCAATCCACTTCTTAACTTCATCATAAGTTTCATGAGTAACTTTAATACCAAGCTTTTCTGTGAACGTATCTAAGCTGTAATATTTGCAAGGCTTTTTACCTGGTTCGGTAAGGCTTTTTGTTCTGCCTGAATTAAGAATAAGTGGATTGATGAAATCTATTTTATCATCAATTGAATTACAGTTTGTGTATAGTTTTTCTAATGCTGATATAGTGTCCATTTTTCTATAATGTGCTCTCGCAATTCCTTGATATGGTAAGCTTCTTCTATTGGTAACCCTGGTGGGATTCGAACCCACAAATGACACAGATTTTGAATCTGCCGCTTTACCTGGTTTTTGCTACAGGGCCTTAGTTATCTTCTATTAGTGATTTCCTTTTTCCGGTAACCCCAGTCGGAGTTGAACCGACACTTTACGCATTTTAAATGCGTTGACTCTACCCATTGGTCTATGGGGCCTTATTTGTTTTCATGCGGGGAATAACCATCAGTTTTAGTTGAAATTACAACCCTATCAATACCGCTTTAATCCTCCTCATCAATTGTATCATCTAGAACAGTTTTCATTATTCTTGAACACTCTTCTAAAGTGTGCGGCCCATAACTTTGGACCGGAAACTCTTTAAACTCTTCAGACCAAGGAGAATCAGTCATATAACAATCAACATACCATTGTTTCATAATTACCTCACTACCTATGGGCCATTAAATCTATATACGTTCTATATGCGCTGTTAAAGATTAGCGATCTACCTATTACAATATTAGCTTTACTTTTATCTACCTTGTCAAATTTTTCTTTTGTAATGTGTCCGGCTACATGGCTGCCTAATGGTATTGTCATAATTTGATTAGGATCGCCACACTCTATCATTGAATAAGGGCCATTATACTTCTTTTTTATTATCTCTAGATATCCGGGCAATCCACCAACTCCACTGCTTATAAAAAAAACGTCTATGCAGTTATCACTTTCAAATGCCATGTCTGCAAGATCCTTTATTTGCCTGAGAGGTAGCATTTAAAGCTCGCCTTTCTTTTCTAGATCTTTAATCTTAGCCTCTCGCCACTTTCTGTACTCTTTCATGTCTTCTTTATACTTCTTTAAACGCTCTTTGTGCAGCGGATTTTCTTCTCTCCAAGCTTTGTTTGCGGCATCATGATCTTTACAAGCCTGCTGATATGTGGAAAGCTCTGCGGCATAGTTATCATTTGGTATGTCGTATTCTACTTGAATGTAGTCTTGAGCCTCATCATAAAAATATGATGATTCAATTTTAACTCTTACTGTTTCTGGTTTCTGCAGTAACTCTTTTGGTATATTTTGTAAAAGATCCTTTAAAGAATATTCTTGGTCATATGCTGGGTAATAATCAAAGCCACAGAGCTGCGCGACAGCTTCTTCATCCAAAATATTGGGCAGATCATTTGGCGGTTTATACGCAACAATAGTGGTGATCTTAGAAGGAGGTAGTGGTTTTTGATCTCTGGTTAGTTTCTTAAACTTACGTTCTGGTTTTGTTGGTTTTTGCATTCAATGATTTCCATAACTTAGTGGACCTGGAGGGAGTCGAACCCTCGTCCAAGAATTTTTCCAGAAACTCTTATTCACATGCTTAGTCGGTCATTTGATCGCCCATTCCGACCGGGCTAGCCATTTATCGTAGTGGCACGACCCTCATGGTTTTTCGTTGTTAAGCTCAGAGGAGCTATTGCCTAACACTTAGTCTTTGTGGGTTGACACCAATTAGAATACCAAGACAATCTCTTCTAATTGACGGCTAGGCGCTTTTTAGGCAGCCATAGCGAATGCATTATCGTTTGCAATTACTATACGCCTTGTTGATAAAGCAGTCAAGATCTGCTTGCATGATCGATTTTCCTTCAGCCTCCCTGTCGAAACCTTGTCAGGCCCATATTATTTTGCTGCCAGATTTAACCAATATTGATCTGTAGGATTCAATATTGAAAGTGTAGATAGTAGTTTTCTTCCCTTTATAGTTTTTATAAAAGGTAGATATTCTTTTGTTGTTTTTTTTACATCTATTATAGATATTGTTAGTGCATTGCCTGTGTTTATACATTTATAACCTATTGACAGATTAAATGGATCATCATGTAATATGAATTCATAATCTATATCATGCCATCCGTAGAGCATATTACCCAGGTCTTCGATTAGCTTATTAAAATTTACGTATTGCATATTGGTTTCTCGTTATTTTCCATTCGCTTTAGTCTTTCATTTGTGTCGCTTAGCTCATCTATAAGTTCTTGCTTATGTACTTTTAAGTCTTTTTTATGCCGATCGAAATGTTCTTTACAAAAGCCGCCGATGAAGGAGAAGAATGGCCTGATCGGGAAGTTTTCGGTGTATTTAGTATATGCTTTCTTATTACAATTTTTTGTATCACCATTAGACCAAACTCTTTGTTTGCAATATATTTCTGGATCCGGGCTTAATACTGGTATTCTTTGTAAGCCCTCTTCTCTTAGTTGTTCATCTGTTGCATTTTCTATATCAAAAAATGTATGACTTCCCGGGCATTCTTCATCATCATTGCACCATGAACATTCATGTTTCACTTCTTTCTCTTAAGCCCGGTTCCGACACAGTAACTACATGTCTTGAAAGCTGTATCTCTGTATGGATATGGATCATTGAAAACGGTAAACCATATAAGGCCATCACTGCAGTATTCACAATTCTCAATGCGTTTCATAAATATCCTTAGTTATCAGTCCCGTTCCATTGCAGCAATAGCAATTACAGAAAGAAAATTCAAAATCTATGTGATGAGACTTTTTAAGCTCAGCGTCAAACACAAGTTGTATAAGTGAGGAGCCATTTCCTTTGCAACACTCACAGATCTCATATTCATCTGCGCCTAATGCTTTAGCAACCGTTTTATGATCTATTTTCTCCAGCGTCTTACTAATGTCCTTTATCTTTTTCATTTAGTAGCCAAGACAGGGTTTGAACCTGCATGCTCTTAAGAGCCCTGCGTTCTTAGCACAGTGTGTATACCAACTCCACCACTTGGCCTTATTTCATGTTACCTATTGTTATATGAAAGCATTCAGAGTCATCTGTAGGTTTTTTCTTCTTTTAGGCGGGTTCTCACACTCGATACCTAAATGATCCATTTCGTGAAAGTTTGGCATTTAATCGACCTCTTCGTGTATTGAACAATCAGGTTCTACCGAATCAAGCACGCCGTTGGAGCTGTAGCAACAGGTACAACCATCTGGGATGCTGCTTGCTTTCTTTCTTATCTCTGACATGGCTTGATAGCATTCTTTAGTTTCTCCAGGAATCTGTCCTCGATATCCAAAAGAATCACAGTAAAAAAGGGCAGCTCCATCTTTGTCGATTTCCCATGGGGATCTTCTACTTACTGCTGCCTCCATCGTTTCTTTTACCTTCTCAATGTCGCATTTACAATCTTTGACATGTTCAAAGTATTTTTCGTTGTATCTCATTTTAGATTGCCAATTGTTATATGAAAGCATTCAGAGTCATCTGGTGGCCTTGTCCATTTACTTGTTGGTTCAAGACCTAGTTCTCTTCTTATTAACTTAAGTTCATTACAATATACCGGCAGCCACCAATATACATTATTCCATCCTATCTTATGACTATATTCAAATTCAACTCAAATATAATCTGTATCATCTCTCCATTCAAATAAGTAGGTTGGTTTTTCATTTCTTACAACGGTGATATGTGGATTGAATTTTGTCTTTTTAAGCCCAATACTTTTAGGAACAAATCGTCTATAATATTCAACTATATTTTTATCCACTGCTACTATTAATTTGTATTTATCACCAGTATGATTGTAGATTAACCTACCTTCTGATTTAAACATTGGTGACCCGGGTGGGAGTCGAACCCACACATTTACACGGTCTAAACGTGCTCCCTCTACCGGTTGGGGTACCGGGCCTTATTTTGATATCTAAGCATACTTATGTCTCCGTGCCGACAGTATGCGTTCCGTCGATTGTCCGAAGCCCATGTTTTTTTCCTTGAAGTCTTCTTCGTCCAATTCCTCCATACGCTTATCTACGAACTTTGCGTACTTCTTGGATAGCTTGATTAGCCTATCATCTTTTGTTTCTTTTGCCATTAGTTCGCAGATTAATGTCAATCCGTGAAGGGCATGACGCGCACTATCGTCGCTATGGTCTTGTACTCCATTAGAAAAGCTATGGTCTTGTACTCCATTAGAAAACGCTTCTTCCCATTCTTTAGAGCCGTTTAATCCTTTTTCAGCTATAACTCCAACTAATACACTTCCAAGTGAAAAGCCACTTGTCAACATTTCTACCGCATCATTTTCTTCAAACTCTATCCACATAACTTCCTTTATATTTGTTTTGATATCTCTTCTTGTTTTTCTTTTATCCATTGTTCTAGATTGGCAAAGTTCTCAGCCAATCTAGATAGAAAAGCAGCGTCATATAGTGTGCTCTTTTTATTTTTAGAGTTAAAGTGCTTATTTATAATATTCCCAGGACCTTCATTAAATTTTTCGGCAACTCTTTTTACAAATGTTGCTTTTTTTATAGATATCGGGAATGTCTTGATATGTTTTTTCAAAAACTGATGTTGGGTATTCGTAGTTCATTCGTTTAGCTTCCTTTAAAACCTCGCCATAAAGTCTAGATGTAGTCGTCTATTAGAGTCTCTGTAAACTTTAATGCTTCCAATTCTGATTTGTTCTTCTCGCTCCTTTATTCCTAATGTCCAGCTTTGAATCATTTGCTCTATCATTTGGCCTAAAAGCATGCTTTTTTTAAGGGACTCTAGCTCTGTTGGTAGAATATCTACCGTAACACTGTCTTTACTATCTTTATCAGCTAGTATCTTTAAAAGGCGCAGCTTATTTTCATTTACTATTTCTTCGTCTATTTCTATTGAATTCATTTGTTTTCTTTCAATTCTAGGGATTTTATTTTTGACATTTCTTTTTAGCGCCTCTCATAGAATCTTATTTCTGCTTCGATTTCCTCTTTTTTTGCTATGGCTCTTTTAAGCCTTACTTTTCTAGGTATCCAATTCGATTGGATTAATCTTACTGCACTTTCTAAGTTTTCTATTGCTTTGTCAATTATTTCGACTTTAGATTCTGCACTGTGACAGTCTTCTAAAATCACCAGTAGACCTTGTATTGATTTTACTATTTCTCTCATGGTAGGGCGGGTGGGACTCGAACCCACGGTGTGAAATGTCTGGTTAAGAGCCAGATGCGCTCGCCGCTTAGCTACCGCCCCATTTATTATGTTTTTAGTTTGTATTTATTTAACAAGGTGGATCGTTTTTATACAGTCATGTTCTTTAGGAACCCCATTTATTTATTGATTAAAACTTATGTGGTTTCCATTTAGTTTGACTTTGTTTGATTAGGAACTGTTGACCATCAGCTTTGACCCAACCTGTATGATCTTTGGAGGCTATAAATATAGAGCGGTGATGTTTTCTTCTGTCGTATTGCTCTGCTGTCCAATTTGGGTCTGGCTTTGTGTTACTATGACGTATAGGTATTCTCTTTTCGAAGATAGTCTCCACTTTGGCAAAGAGCACTCCATTTTCTCTAA
>LAZR01001900.1_pt1 | contig 12636 bp, 8 predicted proteins | sample 329461 | NCBI WGS metagenome assembly LAZR01 (sample SAMN03002196, study PRJNA259156) | marine sediment metagenome | biome: sea floor; feature: Hydrothermal impacted sediments; material: marine sediment; isolation source: Loki non-amplified sample from Loki's castle hydrothermal vent sediment ...
GCCTTCCTTTTACTATTTTTTCGGATCTCCCGAAGAAATTTATCGGGCATTTCTAAAGGCTAGAAAAAAAGAAGGCCACCCCGTAGATAAACCAAAATATGCCTGGTTCGGTGTTGGTTGGGAAGCTTTTGGCGCATTGGCCTGGAATACCGACCATATAACGGTAGCCGATAATATTGACACCTACCTAGAATACGGTTATCCGCTAAAGTGGATGGTCGTAGGCTCCGGTTTCTGGCCTAGCAAACCTGACGAATTTAATGAAATCGGTAATCCGAATCACTTGAAGTCCGCATCCCAAACAGCAAAAAAGCTTCAGAGCACTACCAGTTTCGGCATGTGGGACGAAACGAAATATCCCGACCCTAAGAAGTTTGTCGATTATTTTCATCAAAAAGGGATATTATTTACCATAGGTCTGAGAATAGGCTTCGTTCCCGGAGGTCCATTCACCGATGAAGGATTGGAACAAGGGTATTTCTTGAAGACCGGGGAAGGTGAAGAAATATTGGGCAAGCCTGGCTTTCCTACCGTTCCAGTGTACTATTTAGATACTAAAAATCCTGAGGCCGTAGCATGGTACGTAGCCTTATGCCAAAAATGGTTGGATTACGGGGTAGATGGGTTCAAGGAAGATCTCTATGGCTTTTCTACCTCCATATTACAGGACGATTTTGTGGATGTTGTCAATCACGCTTTGATGGATAAGGGCGTTTATATTATGGGGCGAAATAATTATTTAGGATCACCAGTGGACATCCACCGTTACAATGATTTTAATTTTAGCCAAATTCAAGATCGCGGCCCGATAAATGGTCTTGCCTACGCTTTTTCGGGCTTCCCGAATGTCTATCCAGATATAGTGGGAGGCACAGGTCTGGCGTCAGAAAGCTTTGGGCCGGATAAAGAAAAAAAGAAGGTTTATTTAGTGAGGTACGCCCAATATGCCGCTCTCAACCCCTCAATGTCTTTTGGGTTCGGTCCCTGGAACTACGGTGCCGAGGTGAACCGGCTATGTCTAGAGGCCGCAAAATTGCATGATCGCTTACATCCCTATTTTTACAGTAATGCCATAAAGGCATACCAAACAGGATTCCCTCATACTATGATTCCATTGCCATTGGCATTCCCACAGGATGAAAATGTATACGGACTGGCCAATACCGATCGCAGAAGCTATGAATGGATGATAGGCGATGCATTGTTGGCCGCGCCGTTATATGGTGACGATTATGAAACCGCTGTCGCTCGTAGTATTTATTTGCCAGAAGGTATTTGGATGGACTATGATACTGGGAAAACATACCAAGGTCCGCTGACCCTTGAAGGTTTCAAAATTCCTTTAGATAAGACGCCTCTTTTTGTAGGCGGTACAGGTATTGTCATTGAGGAGGTAGAGAAAAAGCTAAGAGTCAGGGTATATCCCATTAAAGAAAATACAGAAACCATTTTCTATGGTAAAGATGGAGAAACCAAAAGTGTCATCACCATAGGCGCACCAGACTGGGAAAATTTTAAAGTAACCGATACAACGAACGGTAAGGTGATGGTATTCTCTAAGGTTCGTCATGCTTTTGAGTTCGATCTTGAGCCCGGACATAATTATTTGATCGAGTAAGACAAGATGGATATAGTAGATTATATAGTGATTATCGTTTTTGCCTTGCTCATCGTAGTTGCCGGAATGTCATTTGGCAGTCGCGGATCCGACATGAAGAGCTACTTTGCGGCCGGGGGTGCAGTCCCTTGGCCCATAAATGGACTATCGCTCTACATGAGTTTTTTTTCCGCGGGTACTTTTGTGGTTTGGGGATCGATTGCCTATCAGTTCGGATTGGTTGCTATTACCATTCAATCTGCAATATGCATTGCAGGTTTTTTAGTAGCCTATTATATTGCGCCAAGATGGAGAAAAACAAATGTTCTCACAGCGGCCGAGTTCGTCAGAAATAGGTTGGGTGCGAATACCCAAAAGTATTACACTTATATCATTCTGACCCTATCATTGGCCTATACAGGGGCGTTTTTGTATCCGGTAGCTAAAATAGTGAATGTTTCCACAGGGTGGCCGGTCGATTTATGTGTTGTAGGGCTTGGAATTCTTATATTGATGTATACCATTGTCGGGGGCTTATGGGCAGTAATTATTACAGATGTTCTACAATTCGTCATACTTACCGCCGTGGTTGCAATTGTGGTTATTCTATCCTTAGAGGAGGTAGGAGGATTGGAGCGTCTGATAATCGACGCTCCCGAGAATTTTTGGAGCTGGTCGGTAGAAGAATACAGTTGGCCATTCATATTCGCTTTTACCATTTACAACATGATTTTTATCGGGGGCAACTGGGCCTATGTTCAGAGATATACTAGTGTAAAAACCCATCAGGATGCTAAAAAAGTTGGATTAACTTTTGGGTGGCTCTATTTGGTTAGCCCAATAATTTGGATGCTACCCCCTATGATATACAGGATCCTAAATCCAGATTTATCCGGACTTGAAGTGGAGGAGGCCTATATGCTAATCTGCAAAAGAGTGCTTCCTGTGGGAATGCTCGGGCTTATGTTGGGCGGAATGGTCTTTGCAACGGCAAGTTCAGTCAATACAACCTTGAACATGGCAGCTTCCATAATTACCAATGATATATTTAAAGTTTTAAGACCAGCTGCAGGGCACAAACAAATTATGTTCGTGGCCAGGCTTTCAACCTTACTGTTTGGCGTAGGAACTATTGCGATTGCTTTATTGGTCCCTTTTTTAGGCGGAATCGTAAACGTGGTGCTAAGTGTGGGGGCAGTAACAGGGTGCTCACTATACGGTCCCCCAATTTGGGCGTTGTTCTCAAAAAGAATTGCAGGAAGGGCCGTTCTAATCATTACGTTCGTTTCCTTGGCAATAAATATAGGTACATTGTTGGCTCATCCACTAAACAGAGCTAACGAAATGCTATTGGGAGCGCTATCGCCCTTTTTTCTTTTGGCAGGATATGAAGTTTTTATGATTCTTCGCAAGGTAAAATCCGGCACTGATTATCAAAGCTATGAGAAAAGTCTATTGAGAGATTCCAAAGCGAAGGAAGAAGATTCCTCACAGAACGTCTATGGATTAAAAGTTTTATCTAATACTCTCTTGACCGTAAGTGTCCTCATAATAATTCTTGGGATAATTTCTTCGGGACATGGGCTATTAATTGCATCTACAGGGTTCATAATACTTGTTGTGGCCTTTTGTTTTCATCCATCGATAAAATTATAATTTATATGATCAAAAAAGGACTGGAAAACCATAGAGATACCAAAGTCGAGAATATAGAATCGGACCTGGTGGTTGTCGGAGGAGGTCTGGCAGGCTTGTGCTCCGCCATTACCGCAGCGCGATCGGGATTACGGGTAACGTTGTTTCAAGATCGTCCGGTCCTTGGCGGAAATGCTTCATCCGAGGTACGCCTGTGGAGTCTAGGTGCAACTTCCCATATGGGGAACAATAACAGATGGAGCCGCGAAGGTGGGTTGATCAATGAAATACTTTTAGATAACCTAAAACGAAATAAGGATGGAAACCCGCTAATATTTGATACGGTACTGCTTGAAAAGGCATATGAAGAACAGAATCTTAGGTTGCATTTAAATACAATGGTATATGAGGTTGGTAAAAAAGCCCACAACATAGAAAACGTCACTGCCTTTTGTAGTCAAAACTCTACTACATATGTTGCTTCAGCACCCCTATTTTGTGATGCATCGGGTGATGGGATCATTGCGTTCTTATCTGGTGCACCATTCAGAATGGGTGCAGAGAACAAAGATGAATTTGAAGAAGGTTTTGCACCAAATGTTAAAGATTACGGTAATTTGCTCGGACACTCCCTTTATTTTTATACTAAAGATACTGGAAAGCCAATATCGTATACAGCGCCCTCATTTGCCATTAAAAATGCTAAAGAGTTGCCAAGAATAAAGAACTATCAACTTGCAGAGCACGGTTGTAAGCTGTGGTGGGTTGAATACGGTGGTAGATTGGATACTATTCACGAATCGGAAGATATAAAATTTGAGCTTTGGAAAGTTGTATATGGAATTTGGGACTATGTGAAGAACAGCGGAGAGTTTCCAGAAGCTGAAAATCTGACCTTGGAATGGGTTGGAACTATTCCAGGAAAACGGGAAAGTAGGCGTTTTGAGGGAGATTTCATGCTTACTCAGAAAGATATTGTCGAGCAAAGACACCATGAGGATGCAGTGGCATTCGGAGGCTGGGCTATGGACCTTCACCCAGCCGACGGCATATACAGCGAACACAATTCTTGCACCCAATGGCATGGCAAAGGAGTCTATTCAATCCCCTATCGTTGCTATTACTCAAAAGGTATTAACAATCTATTTCTAGCGGGTAGGATTATAAGCGCTTCCCATGTAGCCTTTGGTTCTTCACGAGTAATGCTAACCTGCGCACATGGTGCCCAAGCCGTAGGTATGGCCGCCGCACTATGTGTCGAAAACAGCCTTTTACCCAAGGATATCGCTTTGCAGAAAAATATTGAAAAATTACAATTACGTCTTAATAGAGAAGGGCAAGGCATTCCCAGCGTTAAAATTACCGATCCCGAAGACCTTGCCCAGCTGGCAAAAATTTGCTGTAGTTCAACTTTGCAATTTAGCGGATTTGTACCCTCAGACGACTGGCAGGCTTTACATTTCGGTACCGCTCAAATACTGCCTCTAAGTGCAAACCAAGGATACGATTTTGAAATCGATGTAGATGCAAAGGAGAAAACGTCGTTGAAAATTGAATTACGAGGCAGTTCAACAAGTGATCATTTCACTCCCGATATCATTGTAGATAAACAGGATTTACAATTGGAGAAAGGCAAGCAGAGAATTAAGTTTACCAACGAAGGAATGCTGCCACGAGACGGATATGGCTATTTGTGTCTATTACGGAATGAAAAGGTGAGTGTCAGGCTTTCCGATGAGCGCATTACCGGATTAATGACGGTTCAAAATAAAGTCAACAAAGCGGTTTCGAATTTCGGAAGGCAGGATCCGCCGAAAGATATCGGGATAGATAGTTTTGAATTTTGGACGCCGGAGCGAAGGCCTAAGGGAAAAAACTTTGGGCTTAGCATACAGGAAACCCTCTCGATTTTTGAGATTGGCAATCTATTAAACGGAAAGGTAAGGCCCGGAGCGAACGGTAGAACGAATGCATGGGTGGCGGCACGAAACGATGTGAATCCCACCGTAACCCTTACATGGGAAAACCCTGTAAACATAAATGAGATACGACTTTTTTTCGACTGTGATTACGACCACGCGCTCGAGAGCACGTTAATGGGCCATTCTGAAAATATCATTCCGTTTATTGTTGGAGATTTTCTCGTCAAGGATAGTTCGGGGAATATTTTGAAAGAAGTTACCGGTAATCATCAAGCAATGAATATTTTGAAATTCGACAGTACACTTTCTACGGATAAATTGGTCTTTCAATTTTCAAAAGGAACGGAATATATCCCCGTTTCACTGTTCAAAATTTCGGTATTTTAATGATTTGATAGTCAAAATTTATAAACGCTTTTTTTATTCTTAAGACACCCTTTAAGTATTTTAAATGAAACCCACGTTAATTAAATAGTATTAGGCATGAAAAAGAATCTGAATTCAACGAAAAACTCACGAAGGAATTTTGTGAAAAAAACCTCATTACTGGCAACCGGAATATCGATTGTTCCTCGTCATGTATTAGGGGGTTCCGGATTTACGGCGCCAAGCGATAAATTGGTGATAGCCGGAATAGGTATCGGAGGCAAAGGTGAGGAGGATATAGCTAATTTGGCAAAATCCGGAAAAGCCAATATTGCATATCTGTGCGATGTAGATGACCGCAAGGCGGCAAATTCGGTAAAACGTTTTCCAAACGCCAAATTTTATAAAGATTGGCGCGAATTATTGGATAAAGAGGCTGATAGTTTTGATGCTGTATCTATTTCGACTCCAGATCATACCCATGCCGTAGCTACCATGGCTGCAATGAAAAGAGGAAAACATGTTTTTGTTCAAAAGCCATTGACCCACGATATATATGAAGCCAGAAAATTGACGGAAGCCGCAAAAAAATATAAAGTTGTTACTCAGATGGGTAACCAAGGTTCATCTGGGGATGGGGTGCGTAAAATGAGAGAATGGTACAATGCGGGAGTAATAGGAAAAGCCCATACTGTTTATTGCTGGACCAATCGTCCAGTATGGCCTCAAGGGATATCATGGCCAACCAAAAAGGCAGAAGTTCCCAAGGAGCTCGACTGGGATCTATGGTTGGGTACCGCTCCATTCAAGAATTATGTAGATGGTCTTGTTCCCTTTAATTGGAGAGGTTGGTGGGATTATGGAACAGGGGCATTAGGCGATATGGGTTGCCATTTGATCGAACCCCCGTTTAGCGTACTTGATTTAAAATATCCCAAAGATGTACAATGTAGTGTGGGAAGCGTATATGTGGACTCATTCAAAAGAGGGTATTTCCCAGAAAGTATGCCGCCGTCAAGTCATGTGACCATGACCTTTCCAAAAACATCTCAAACAGATGATGATATCAAATTGCATTGGATGGATGGTGGAATTCAGCCTACACGGCCTGAAGAGCTAGGTCCAAATGAAGTTTTTGGTGATGGAGGTAATGGTGCGCTGATTATCGGAACAAAAGGAAAGATGATGTGCGGAACCTATGGCAAAAACCCACAACTGCTACCTACTTCCAGAACTAATGAAATAAACGTAGCGCAGAAATTTGAAAGGGTACCTGACGGTGAAGAAGGCCATTATGCACAATGGGTAGATGCTGCTATTGCTGGATATGGAAACATGGAAGTGAGCTCTCCTTTCGAAATTGCCGGACCGCTAACCGAGACTTTGCTCATTGCCAATTTGGCCATTCGGGGATACGATATAAGAGATGAAAAGGAAAATAAGGACGGCAAAATTTATTACGTATATCCGGGTAGAAACATTGAAATGGTATGGGATGCGGAGAATATGCGCGTAACCAATCTTGAGGAAGCAAATAGCTATGTGAAACGTGAGTATAGAAAAGGTTGGACTTTAGATTAAAATTACCTCCCCAATCATGAAAGAACATTCGCAATTATGCCTCTGATATTTAAGTGTGCTTAACCTTAATGAAGAAAACATCTAGTATGAAAATAAAAATTATTTTTAGTATTTCAATCCTTATATGTATTCTGATTTCCTGTCAAGACACAATAAAAGTGAATGGTTCTGATGAAAAAGCAGCTTCAGTGGATAAGGATACTGTGATTCGACATGAAGAGTATACCGGTACAGAACCTACAGACCCCGAAGAAACGGAATACTACAAACCTAAAGTGCCCAGAGTGAATCCAGGATTAGAAGGAAGCCCTCCCAGTGATGCCGTAGTGCTTTTTGATGGCAAAGATCTTAATCAGTGGATATCTGCCAAGACTAAAAATGAAGCAAAATGGACCTTGAACGGTGATGGGAGTATGACCGTGGCAGACGATGTAGGCAGCATTATGACAAAGCAGAATTTCGGTGATATACAGCTACATATAGAGTGGAAATCTTCCAAGGAAGAAAAAGGCGAGGGTCAACATACAGGTAACAGTGGTATTTTTCTTAACGGTATGTACGAGATTCAGGTGTTAAACGATACTGACACCTATGTAAATGGAATGGTGGGGTCTGTCTATAAACAAGGCCCTCCATTGGCAATATCATCGGCGCCAATCGGAGAATGGAATGTCTTCGATATGATTTATCATGCCCCGAAATTTAATAGGGACGATGAAAAAATTAAATCAGGTACTATCACCATATTCCATAACGGTGTTATAGTTCAAGACCACACCGAAATCAAAGGTACAACACCGTATATCGGATGGCCTAAAAACCCCGCGCATGGCAATGGCCCTTTGATATTGCAGGCTCATGGAGAGAAGGGGCAGGTAAGCCATGTAAGTTACCGCAATATTTGGTTACGTGAATTATAAGTTTTATGGAACCAATATAGGAGTTTCAAATTATATGTGCATTGGAAAATTTACCTATCCGATTCCACTAGAAATTGATATGAGTATACCGTCATTTGTTGACAATATGAATTTGGTAATTCTTAAAAACTGTGCATATGTAATGAGTAGATATTTGGAACAAACTGATGTTCCATCTACTTCTAGCAAACGTTTCTTGGGTAAATAGAAACTTCCGGATGGCGCTATAAAGGCTTTGCCTTAATTTCCTGAACCATTATTCATATAAATCTGAATGTACTATTTAAGAAAATACAATCTCAATAATTAGAAAAGAATAATTGCGGGTTCCGGACATGTTCCTTTCACTATAGTTAGAATCATAAATAAAAATTGTATGCCGTTAAATTATAAAGAATTTGTAAACGCGCTGGCTGTCGTTCGGAAATATCAAAAACAGATTACGCAACATCATATGGAGGATTCGCAAAAATTGGACTCGGTATCTCTCTATGCCACCGTCTCCAGAGATACCAATATCAGAAGCTCAAAATTATCAAAAAGAACCCTTCATATTATGAATGAGGAAGGTCTGATTGATATTTTTCAAGGAGCAGTGGGGGGATTTGGGGTTCCTTTCCTTAAAGAAGATTAGTCGCTGCAAGGATTTGGGAATTAAAGGGATGAATGAATTGAAGGAGCTATGTTTGTACACCGGCGTATCCATAAAACCTGAAATATCAACATTATAGAACCAACGCCCTAAATATGAATAGCTCCAATATACTATGAAGACGAGATTTATCCACATATAGAAGTGTGTTCATAGAGAAAATCTGTTATAAATGGCTGTAGGATTAAAGGATAATAACTCCATCTACCAGAAAAATATATTTTCATACCTAAATGGATATAAATATAAAATATTATGAAGAATAAATGGAATAATCGAGTTTCTTTAATTTTTGTTGCATGCGTTTTGATCATCGCATTAGCATCGTTGAGCTTTTCGATGGTAAATACTACAATGAATGTTAAGAAAAAAATTAAAAAATCTAAAAATGTCGATTCAACAGCCTATCCGTTTCGTTTCAGAGACGTCGGCAATGCATTGGGCTTATTCCCTGCTGCTGCGGAAATAAAGGGACACGCAGCTGCATGGGGAGATGTAAACGGTGATAATTATGTAGACCTTTATATAGGAACTTTTGAAAGTTCGTCACCGTCAAAGCCTAATATGCTGTTTATTAATAAAGGGGGACAATTTGCGTTGAGTAATCAAGAATCAGTTCGTATAGCCACGCGTTCTACAGGCACAATTTTTGCAGATTTGGATAATGATGGAGATTTGGATCTTTATGTTGGTAGTATGCCAATGGTAGAGAAGGGGTTGGTAGGATGTAGTATGTTTGAAAATGATGGTAAGGGAAATTTTAAGAATATTTCTGAGAATAACGCAGCCTGTCCTATTGAATTCGGAGGTAGAAGTTCTACGGTATTGGATTATGATGGCGACGGGTTGTTGGATATTTTAGTAGGAGAAGATCCCGCAAAGGGTTATAACGGATCGCCGACCCATAGTTTCAGACTGTTTCATAATGAAGGAAATCTCAAATTTAAGGACATTACATCTGAAGCAGGACTTCCCCTGGGAATTCCCGGTTATGGAGTTGCGGCAGCAGATGTTAATAATGATGGTTGGCCGGATTTCTTTGTTGCATGTCAAGGAGGCGTTTACGGTGATGAGTATGCAGAATCAAAAATGGGCAATAAATTATTTATTAATAATCGAAATGGAACTTTTACAGAAATCAAGAGTTTGAATAAATTGTTCGAATGGAAAGGTGCGGGTGGTGACAAAATGGTATGCGGAATAAGTTTTGGAGATATCAATGGAGATGGAATGCTGGATATCGTTTTAGGCCCCCATTTTATATTGCCTGCCAAAAATCCGCAACCGTTACGATTGTTTGTTAATAGTGGAAATGACAACAAGGGCTTCCCAAAATTTAAAGAGATTACAGAAGAAGCAGGGTTTAAGCCTATCTATATGAAACAACCACACATAGAAATACAAGATATGGATAATGATGGTTTACCGGATATTACCACAAGTGCCATTAGGTTTAAAGATGGAAAGCCCTATCCAATCATTTTCAGGAATACAGGTTTAAATAAAAAAGGAGTTCCTGTTTTTCAGGATTTCAAAATAAATGACTATCCAACAAAAGAGGATTTTAAAATAAATAAAAGTTCAACTTTTTGGGATAAGACCCTAATGGAGGGGACTGCTATGTACGGTGCACCTGCGCCTACTGCAGATTTTAATAATGATGGTAAACTCGATATCTTCCTAACAAGTTGGTGGCCTGAAAAACCATCCTTATTACTAAAAAATGAAACTGTTGGCGGAAGCTGGCTAAACGTAGCTGTTATAGGGAATAATGGAGTGAATAGGATGGGAGTTGGTGCGAAAGTTAAAATATATAAAAAGGGTAAATTAGGTAGTAAAAATCATTTACTCGGAACGCAGGATATAAGTGTTGGTTATGGTTATGCATCGGGACATGAGGCAATAACTCATTTTGGGCTTGGAAATCATAAGAAGGTAGATGTTGAGGTAATTTTACCCAATGAAAAAGGGAAGCTTTTCAAAAGAAATGTAGAAGTAAACCAAAAAATTACTATTCAATAAATGTTGTTAAAAATAGAAATGTTTACATTTTAGAAGGTTATGAGAATAAACTGAAATCGCACATTTCTTAGTATTCTGACAAAATTCACCTTGTTTGGAAAACATTGATTGAGTAGTTAAAAAATTCTCAATTAATAAAAATAACCCAATTTAAAATGGTAAATCTTTTCAAGTAGATTCATTTAAAACCCAAGGCACTGTGATTTATATCACATTAAGAAGAGATATAAGTGATAGCTTCGCTAATTTCGGTTTTCGACGTTTTAAGAGCATCCAATAAGACGCCTCCTGATTTCGACAAATTAACTGTATTCCCATCAGACCGAATTGCTTGACTGTATGGAAGAGTAGATAGAATAGTATTTAAAAGTGGGCAAATCATACTATAGATTTAAAGACTCGATGTAAATGAGAAAAGGACTAAGAATCTGCCTCGTGTTTTTTATATTGTTTGTAAAAGCGCAAGCACAGGATTACGACAAATCGGAAGGGCCTGTCATTAATTATGAGGAATCGAAAGTTCCCGATTATAACTTGCCCAAGGTTTTAGAAACTTTAGACGGTGACATAATAAGGAACAAGGCATCTTGGGAAAAGAAACGAAGGCCGGAAATATTGAAATTGTTCGAGGACAACGTGTACGGCCAACTGCCAGAGGCATATGACGGGATTAATTTCAAAGTTAAGAAGAAAGTACCGGATGCAATGTACGGAAAGGCTACCCTGAAGGAAGTGGAAATCTCCGTATGGAAAGAGAGCGACTCGGTCAACATTCGACTAACTCTTTTCATTCCGAACAACGTTGAAAGGCCGATTCCGGTTTTTCTGTTAATCAATAACCGAGGTGAATATAACACTGATCCTACCAGATTTATCAGAAGCCAATTTTGGCCAGCTGAGATGATAATCGATAATGGCTATGCCGTTGCCGCTTTTCATGTAAGTGATGCAGCTCCCGATAACATTGAAAATTACCAGGATGGGGTATTGCAACTTTATCCTGAACAATTAGGTGCGAACAATGGGATGAAAGCAATCGGCTCCTGGGCGTGGGCCGCTTCTAGAGTGATGGATTATTTTGAGCAAAATAAAGAAATCGATTCGGAAAAAGCGTCTCTTGTAGGCCATTCCAGAGGTGGAAAGGCCTCTTTATGGGCAGGTGCACAAGATCAACGTTTCGCACTGATTTTTTCTAATTGCTCCGGAAATACGGGCGCAGCTTTATCACGGAGAATGTTCGGGGAGACTGTCAAAAGGATCAATATTTCTTTTCCACATTGGTTCGCAGATAGTTATGCAAAGTACAATGACAATGAAAATGCCCTACCGGTCGATCAGCATATGCTTATATCCCTAATTGCTCCAAGACCTGTTTATATTACCAGTGCCTCCGAAGATCTTTGGGCCGATCCTAAAGGTTCCTATCTTTCATTACTTCATGCGGAAAAAGTTTATGATCTGTATGGAGGGAACTCGGCACTTCCTAGAAATCCACCAGAGCTTGATTCCCCGATTATCGCATCCAATCTTGGGTATCACAATAGAGAAGGTATCCATAATTTGACTGCCTATGACTGGAAGAACTTTATAAAATTTGCCAACTATCATTTTGACCGATAATCATTCGAAAGATCCTTATGCTTCATGATGACCATTAACCCTTACACGAGCCAAACTTCCAAATATAATAAAGATATAGGCCAAAAGGAGGGAAGCCTAAAGTTCGGAAGAAGCGCGGATGTCGTTGTTCTTGACTGTTATTCAAATTCTGGAAACGATTGTTGCGGGACTGCAAATTTATACTTGAATTAATTCAGCAGGCCCATAGTTTTTTGTATGAGAAAAATTTTATAAGAAGGTTAATTTAAATTGAGTTGAGTTAGTTTTGTTTGGGTGCAGTTCCTTTAATGGTACTGCGCCCTTTTTTAACGAATCCTATTT
>LAZR01001901.1_pt1 | contig 12635 bp, 14 predicted proteins | sample 329461 | NCBI WGS metagenome assembly LAZR01 (sample SAMN03002196, study PRJNA259156) | marine sediment metagenome | biome: sea floor; feature: Hydrothermal impacted sediments; material: marine sediment; isolation source: Loki non-amplified sample from Loki's castle hydrothermal vent sediment ...
TCATTATTTAAATACTTGTAATACCATTTTAAAATAGTGAGAAGTTTCAAGATTAATAAATATTTAACTTTAAAATTAGAGAAAGGCAAGACAAACATTTATATAAATGGAAGATTATTCCAGCAATGTAAATTTCTTCTATTAAATATACTCGTTGAGGAAGTCAATTCTTTCGATGACATTGAATCAATTGATGAAGCCGAAGAACGATTAGATCGTTCATTAGGGCAAAACTTAAATGTGATTGAAATCCCGCCAAAGATAGAGTTTTGGGGGCATTGCTCTAATTTGCAAGTATGGTTCGAAAATAACTATAATACTCAATTAATTCATAGGAACTTGGCATTCCCATTGCTACATGAACTTAGTAAAGTAGGTGATCCAATTGCAGAGAAAATCTTTATAGAAGAAATTGCAAGAAGATTTGAAAGTGGAAATTCAGCAGTAATGAACTTTTTAATCTTAGAAGGTTATTTGAAATATTTACCTCAAGAATATTTGGAAATGTTGTCTAAAAATGGAGAATTCTTGAAAAGAATTGTTAGATATATAGTTGAAAAACCCCTTTTTAAAAACACTCTTATAGAGTATATAAATCACTTAAAAAATGGTGATATTCAAACACATTGGATAATTAAAAATATAAAGTTAGATATTATCTGTAAAATTTATGAAGAAGTATATGACAGTTATACCAATGAAGAAAATGAAACAGATTTCTTAGATGGAATTGAAATTTTTCTTTGGGAAGTTCTAAGAAAAGAAATTGATAAAATCTTTTTAATTTTTAATGTTAGTTTTATAAAGGATTTATTTAAGATATTTGATAATAACCAAGATTATGGTTTTATACTAGTAAATGAATTTTTAAATAAAAATATTATAATACCCATAATAAGACGTTGTCTAGAAATTGAAAGTCTTGAAGAAAATTTCTTATCTGAGTTAAACGATAGATTGAAATCAAATGAGAGGATTTATTCACTTGTTAATTTGCTAAATTGTTATATAAGATTTTCAGGTGAAAAACAGTTAAATTATAAGATAAAAGATTTTATCATTAAAATATTATCTGAAGATAAGTTATCTGAATTTTCAAATTTCATTCGCCTTAGATTATTGCGATACTTGAAAAGTGAGGATCTAATACTTCTATTTAAAAATAATGAGATAAATTTATTGGACAAGATATCTTTAGCAAGCAATAAAAAGATTCCATATGAGAATTACAATTGGACATTTAATGAACTTAAGGAATATGATTATAATGAATTTTTAGAATGGAAATATGAGTTATTTAAGATTTTAGGAGAAGATTTCAGAGATTAATTGGGAGCATTCCGATTTGCAAATTCTTTCTAAAGTCTCAATTAGTATTCCTTTTAAATGTATCGACAATTACAGCATATAGATCGACATCATATTCTTGAGAAAGATCAGAAATTTTCTGTAAATCCTCCCTTAGATTTCCTTTCTCCTTTTATTGGTTGAAGAGTAAAAATTCGATTTCTTTTTTTCAGTTCCAAGATTGATCCTAGAGATTTAGTACTTCCTTATAAAATTGAAGCTCAAGTTTGACGATATCTAATATCTACCTTGATTAAATAGCTTATAATCTATGAAACACTTTCTAAAAACATTTCTATATTTTGCTCCAGATCTATAACATCATCCATTTTCTTTATATCGGAACTAGCTAATTTCTCAAGGAATCCTTTTAATAGCTTTTCTTTAGCCTTATCTGTGGGAAATAAGAGACTGGCCTTGTAATGCTCCCAATCCAAAATGTTAGAGAAGATTAAGAAAAGAATCTCAATATGAGAGTATTCAACTAAAGTTTCTAACTTATCTTTAGTTATCATGATTTTGGTATGATCTGTATAAAAGTCTGACAAGTCATCATAATAATTAGTCAATCGTGCTATATTTTCAAGCTGTGTATTTAGAGCAGTTTGGTTAATAGGACTAGTTTCATCTTTGTACATGATATCAAAATAGTTATTAATGAAATCTTTTAGCTTCTGGAGCTTTGTCTGGAAAATACGAGTTTTCACGATACGTTCAAATAAGGGAGAGCTCTTGTACTGGTAAAACCGAAGCTCAAATTTAACTATATCAAGTATATCAAAGAACAATTCCCGTATATCAATATTTTCTGTCATAGGCTGCTCAAAGAAAAAAAATTTTTAATTAATTTTAAACTGCTTAAAGAAAAAATAATACTATTACAATTTTAAATAAATAAACAAGCATATATATTTTTTTTATTTTTTTTATTAAAAATTGATGTTACTCTTCGTTTTTTTAATTCATATTCTGTGTCACTAATCCTAACACGAGATTTAAAATTTCAGAGGAAAGGTTTTATCTGGTATTATTGGTTTTTCTACCCTCTTTAAATTTCTAATTTTGAATCTTTCTTGTCTTTTAATCAATTTTTTATATAATAAAGCAAAATTATGGATTTTAACAATTCGAATAGGGCATCGGATGAGAAAATTAACATTATTAAGGGGGGTTTTTCGTAATTGTAGAAAATCAGAATAGAATTTACGAGCTTTCTTTTGAGATTTTAATTTCTCAAAAGAGACAAATCGTTCACTAATTTTATCTATACTTTCTGAATCTCGAAAGCAATAATAATTTGAAGCTTTCAATGCCCATTTAACTGATTCTAGCTGGTATTTTACAGAATTTAGATTTTTAATAAGTAAGATTACGAAAGAAAAGAAACAAATCATAAGATTCATAACTGTGCTCTTTACCATCTCAAAGAATGTAATTTGAAGCTTCGATCTAACTTTTTCTCTTAAATCATCTCCATATAAGATGGAACTATTTATAAGAATATTCCCAAGAACAATATTTCGAGGAGCAAACAATGCTGAGAAAACCTTATTTACGCGAAATATCTTATGAAAGATTCCATCCTCCCAATATCTCTTTTTTGTTAAAAAATGGCTCACAAATATACCTGTAGTTTGCTGAATTACTCCCAAGATCTTTTTTGAAATTTTTTTCTCAAAATTTCTGAAATGATGCTTAATTTCGAGGGCAATGAAATACTTTTCAATTTCTTTAATATGATGATTAGATACTCTATCTTTAAAAATTATAAGTAAATCACAATCAGACACTTCAGTAGGTTCCCAAGTATGCGCTCTTTGACTTCCAAATAAAATAATTGAAGAGATTTTATTTATTCCAATTTCTTTATTAATAAGAACGAGGATATCCTTAATATAATTCTGTGATTGTTTATTTATACCTTCTAACTGAGAGGAAATCTTTTCCTTAATCTTTTTATTGCTTTCAATAATACTCGATTCTTGCATTTCAAATTATTTTAAGGATGAATCCTATTTTTATTCTATTTTTCCAATTATGCAAATTTATATATAAATTAAATACGGTTAGCTATCTTATAAGCTCTTTCAATAGCTTCTAATACTGTAGCTGGTGCCTTTACATCTCCAATTTTTTCAACTATAATATTTTTTAATTGTTTGATTTCTCTATAAAGCTCGTCATTTGATTCAACTCCAGTTGCATAATAGACGGCATCAACATCGTTAATAATTTGATCTACACCCTTTGGATCCTGATAACTTACATAATTCTCTCCAATTTCAGTTATATCTGCATTAGTAATGAGATTGACCCCTAATTTTTGGCATTTTCCAAGTAATACCCATTTTGTTGATTTACCTATAGCAGATCCAAGTCTTGGGAGTTTTTCTAAGACGGTTACTTTTTTATTCCCCTTTTGTAACATATGAATTGCTACTTCAGGATCTAATACTTTGTAAAAGCTGAGAAAGTCAAAAGCTTCAAGGCTTAATCTACCATACTTCGCCAGGTATATTGCCAATTCTATCCCTGTAGCACCACCGCCAATTATCACGTTATTATTTCCTATTGGTACTGTTCCTGTAAAAACATGGTTTGCCCAATATACATATTCTCTATCAATACCAGGTATAGGTGGCTTGACTGGTTTAGAACCTGTTGCTATTAGTATTACATCAGGATTAAATTGCTCAATTAATTCGATATTTACTTCTGTATTAAGAGTTAGGTTTATTCCAAGTTGTTGAATCCAATACTTATAATTTTCAATTATTCTTTTAAACTCATTTCTACCTGGAGGAATCCAAATAATATTTAATAATCCTCCAATTTTATCATCTTTTTCAAATAAGGTGACATTATGACCTCTCATTTTTGCTATTCTTGCAGCTTCTAAACCCGCAGGACCAGATCCGATGATCATAACATTTTTTTTTTCAGTAAGTGGTTTAAGTTTTGTTTTTGCTTCTTTACCGGCTCTTACATTTCTTAAACAGCCAACAGGTCTAATCTTGAAAATGTTATCAAAACAACCTTGATTGCATCCAATACAGTACATAATATCACGGAGATCTCCTTTTTCAGCCTTCGATGGCCAGTATGGATCTGCTATTAAACCCCTTCCTATGCAAACGGCATCCGCTTTCCTAGCTGATAAGATTTCTTCGGCCATTTTAGGATCAACTATTCGATTTGATGAAAAAATCGGTATAGATACAACATTTTTGATATTTTCAGCTAAATAAGTATAACATCCCTCAGGGACGTCCATAGTTAATTGAGGTACTCTTGTTTCATGCCACCCACCCGTAACATTTATATAATCGATACCAGCTTCCTCTAATTTCTTAGCAATTGAAGGTTTATCTTTATAAGTGAGACTTCCGAGTACAAAATCGTCACCTGACATTCTATATCCTAAAACAAGATCATTCCCTATTTTAGATTTGATTAGTTTAACAGTCTCAACAGGAAATCTTACGCGATTTTCAAAGGAGCCCCCGTATTCATCGGTTCTTATGTTAGTTAAAGGAGAGAGGAATTGTCCCATTAAATAACCAGCATTTCCACAGATTTCAAGACTATCAAAACCGGCCTTTTTAGCTCTTAAAGCAGCATCTGCGAAAGCTTGTTGTTCATTTTTAATATCGTCTAACGTCATAGCACGCGGAGTAGTTTTATTATATCTAGTGTAAACTTCTGAAGGGCCAATAGGAGCCTTACCAATCATTTGATGATATGTATATCTTCCAGAATGATACAGTTGACAACAAATCTTGATGTCATCTCGAGTATTGTGAATTACGTCAGTAAATTCTGTTAATTTTGGAATAAAATCATCATTTTCAATTGAAACCATCATTGGTACTCCTGCAGCATATTGATCGACATAGCAACCGCCTAGTATTATCATACCAACGCCTCCTTTTGCCCGTTCTACATAAAAATCTGTTAATCGTTTAGATATATAGCCATTTTCAGCTAAGTTTAGATGCATAGCTGGCATTATAATCCGATTGCTTATGACCATATTTTTAATTTTTAATGGGGTAAAGAGTTTAAAGAATTTCATCGCTGTATTGATTTTATATTCTAATCATTTTTTATTTTCAAATTAATCTTAGTAAAAGTGTAATTTATTAAAAATTTAGTTTAAATTAAAAAAATGAGTATTAGGTAAATGCCGAATAAAACTTCTTTAACGAAAATATGAATCTGGACCCTGATCTTCACGTGGTCTTTTCATAAAATGATCAGCTTGTTTTTTAAATGATTCAAAGACGCTCTCCATTTCTTTTATCTTTTCATCAAGCTTGCTAAAATCCATATCTAATGAAAAATAATCTTTCAATAAAGCAACAAGAGCCTTTGAACTGCGTGGATCGAGAGTCATCATAGGTAATGGTAAAGTTTCTGCTAATACACAAATTCCGGGTGCAAAATTGTGTGCACCTGCCCAGGCGGGAAGAATTCCATTAGCTCCTGAAATAAATCCATTCTCGTATAGTTTAGTATTTTCATATTTTAAGAAGGATTGAACTAATTCCTGATTAGTTCCACAGATATAAACAAGAGGTTTATCATGCACAAGATCAGAAATCATAGCACCTGTACTGATATACATTTTAATATTTCCTCCTGTAATGTTATGCATCTCCTCACAAAAAAACTTTGAGAATTCGAACACACCTTCGGAACTTTGGGGTTGATAATCAGCACTTAAAATAAAAAAATCGTTTCCGTCTTCTTTATCTGCAGGTTTGTAAAAGACTTTTGCTGTTGGTATTTCTAATGAACCTTTTTCAACAACAGATTTCGCAGGGAAATCAAAGCACTGTATAATCATAAATTCCTCTGCTTTTAATGAGTCTTTTATAGAAGTGATGGCTAATTTGGCGACTAAAGCAATTCCGGGCCAACCAATTAGAACTATTGGATTTTTAAGACTCTCTTTTTGGATTTCAAATTTTTTTTCAATTTTAATATACATTTTTTTTCTCTTAGTCATTTCTTTAAAAAAATCTATTCAAATCCTAAACTCTCTAAAGACTCCCCACATTTAGGGCAAAATTTCTTTGGAATGTTTAGAAGGAAAAAATTTTTTGAACTGCTTAAATTTAGGAAAGCCTATCCAACACATTCTTAATAGCATCATCTTCATATGAATAACCTAAATTTACAATGAATGGGTTTCTATTCTTAAGTCCCATCATAAAAAAACCGTCATCACATTGATAAATACCATAAAAATCAGTGGTAGGGACTTGACCAAGGGCAAGTTCAAGCGCTTCAACTAACGCATCTAATTCAACCTTAGAGAAATCGAAAGGGCTACTATTGATGACTGATGTAAAGCCTTCCGAAAATACTTTACCATATTTCCAAGATCTCCAACCTCCTAATGAAGTACCGGATGGTCCGTAATAAAACGTTGCAGGAAAAATTTTGTTGTCAGGAGTCTTTACTAACATCCATGCCTTAAAAAGAACTTCATCACCACCAAACTTAAGAGTGGGTAAAAGAGTCTTTAATGAGCCAGCGAAAAATAAATCTTCCTCATCATCATAGCACAAAGAGTCATAAAATCTATAATTTTCATCCTCTAAATTCTTAACAAGGTCACGAAAAGCCCCCACACCACAAACTTTACTACTCAAATTAAAAGTTAAATATGGAGCTACAGAAAAACTTATATCGTTAAAAACAAACCAATAATCACAAAAGCTAACCGCTGCTGTTTCTACTAACCCTTTCCCTTGTGCACACTTGGGAAGGATTCTAATTAAATCTTTAAGACTTATCAAAATATTTCTATATAAACAAAAAATAATTAATTATTTATATATTTAATTATGTACCAAGGTAATTGTCTAATGAAGTCTGAGTTTGCCTAAATTTCTGTTCTATGAAATTAATGGGAATACCCTTTTTAAACATTTTAGCTTTTTTACGAGAAATTTCACTCCACTCCCATAAAAATTCTGCAGCTTTTTGGATTTTAGTAGGGCTAATCTTTTTGCCGGTAATAGGATCATGTCCGTTAGCTTCTTCAACAACATCCCTTAGGATGTTAAGCTCCTCTAAAATTGATCCACTAAAACCAAAATCAGAGATTAACTCATAAATTGTTATTATCTTTATATGGTCTGGATATTTGTCATCTGGCATTTTGTTCAAATATTTTTCATATGTTTTAATATCTCCAGAACCTGCTTCTGGATGAGTAAGAACCACAATAAGAAATCTATCTTCTGCTTGGTATTCTTTATAAAACTTCGCTATTACAAATTTATCATATTCCGTCCTTATGAAATCAATAACAACGTGGTTCATTCCTTCTAGAGACCAACCATATTTACCTTCAATTATTGACCTTATATTTTCTTTATTGTCCCTAACATTCAAATCTATATCTAAATCTACAAAAGTCTTATCGAATGAAACTTCTCTATCTGAAAAAATATTCATCTCATTAAAACGCTTTATGAGCAACCATTCAAAAACAATGTGGGCTTTTGTCCCTATGACTCTTGCAAAATAGCCTTTAAATTTCTTGCCATAGTCCCAAAAATTAAATCAAAGCGCATAGCTTGAATAAGAACCTTCTGAAAATCAGGGTTACCAAGCTTCCCTACATCAGGTTTAGGAATTTCAGCTACTTTAATCTGTTCTAATTTTTTTACTTCTTTCTTACCATTGACATCTTTTACCGTACTTAATAATAAATTGCACCTATTAGGCACACCGTCAATACTGGAGACTTCTAAAAGATTTATTTCGGAATTTTCTTCAAACTCTGATTTTTTTGAAATAATACGTTCAATTCTCCAGAGTCGGCTTCGAGCATCTACAATCTGTCCAATTTTAAAGCCAGAATCGTTTTCATTTTTTTTCAAAAAAGTATCTATTGTCATAAAATTTGCCCTATTATTTGTCTTCTTATATTGCTTTTTTTACGCCTTGTTCTCTATTAATATTATTTTTGCTTTTATTTAAAATTAAATTATCAGATAAACTATAAAATACATTTTTCAAAATTATACATAGAAAAAACATGAATTATCCGCCCCCTTGCGTACTCATTACAGTAATTACATCCTTATTTGGGTGGAATCCTACCTTTCTAAGTCCGATGTTATCTGGAAGTATTTTACCTTTAAAAATCAATTGAATAGCTAAAATAGGGTTAAGCCTAAATGCTCTAATTAAAAAAATTTTTAATTCTGCTATGGAGCTATTAGGATCGACATTAACCAATTGAATCGCTTGATTAGGTGGGACTCCTGTCAAGCGAAATTTATATTTTAATTCTCCATAATCTCTTTTTAATTCATTATTACTACCAACCAAATAAATTGGTTCAAAATTATTTTTAATATTTTTCATAGACTACGACCCCTTCTTCTATTTTTGATGGTAAAAGCCGTGAAATCTTTGAATTTTTTGTGCTGGTCTTTAAAAAACTTTCTACTAATTCTTGATAAGTGAGGATATGTGGCGCAAAACTTTTTTTTAGATGAAGGTTTAAAGAGTTTTGCTCAGCGATAATCAAGACTTTTTTCCCTCGAATTCTAATCTGTTTTAAAACCGTTAAGAAGTGACCATCTCCAGAGACGAGAATAAACAAATCGATCTCAGGTGATCTTTCTAAACAAACTCCGATATCGAAAGCCATACGCATGTCCACTAATTCCTTTTTTTTACCATTTGTTTTCATATGTGGTTCATTGATTAGTTTAATACCACCTAGTGTTTTTAAATATTTTCTATGTTTATCAAACAAGTTCCAATCTCCATAAACCTGGAAAATAACAATTTTACCTAATCCTCCTGCATAATTTTTAACCAAAGAGATGTCTGGGTAAGGTAAGGTAAAGTATTCTCGTAATGAAATCATTAAATTGTGATAATCCACAAATATGCCAATAATATGTTGATCCTTTTTTAGCATGAAACCCACCCCCGCATCCTATTATCTTCGTGGAACAGCATGTACGTATAGACAAATCTTTTAATATTGAGTATCGTCCCAGATAGAATAAGAGTCTTGAACACCCTTAATTCAGGTGCTGAAAAACAAATAATAACTCTATAGTGGTTTTTTTTAGGCTGAAAAAAACAGAGAAAATTTCGAGTTTTTAATGGAGATATATCTCTTACAATATTCGATCCATTAGGATTAAGAAAACCATATTGTTGGGAAATATTTATATTTTTTAATTTATTTTTTATTTTTAACACTTCCAAAACCATAATTTTATTCTTATTTTATTAGGTTTAATATGGTTTTGATTTCATATTTAAACCGCCACACGATTTGTGGAGGGTCACATTTTATGGTAATAGAATTATAAATAAAGAAAAAATGGTTCAAATATGGAAATTATTTATAAGGAAATGCTAATATATTATTTGAATATGAAGAGAGATCTAAAGAAAATATATGAATATGAACAGAAATTACCTCATAGTGCTGATAAAATCAATTTTTATAATGATCTAAAGGATTTAATGAAAAAGACATGTAAGTTTTTTGATATTGTTACTGAGGTTTCAACGTCGAGAAAATATGAGGGCAGAATTCTTTTTTATTTAGCAACTAAGAGTCTTCAGCATAGTACTAAGATATCAGAATTAATGAGATTCTTAACAAAAGGCTCACGGCGAAAACAACGTGAAAAAAGTGATAAAGCAACTGATAATGCATTAGAAGAATTAGAAAATAAAGGGCTAATAATCCAAGATAGGATTTCAAAAAGTCGCGTAATTTCATTAAATTTTGAAAGATTTCCCGAATTAAACTTATTTAATGAAATCGTAAGTAAATCTTATCAAGAAAAAGATAAATTGCATGAAGTAGAAACTGGTACTGTTGAAGAATCTGAAGGAGTAAAAGGAATTAAAATAGCTATTAATGCTCGTATTGAAGAACTAATAGAAAACGAAAATTATGAACAATCACTTATTGAAATAAAAGGATTTATTAAATCATATCCTGACAATGTAGACCTGTATATATATAAAAGTCGAATATTATGTGATTATTTAAAACAATATGACAAAGCTTTAGATACTGTAGAGGTAGGGTTGGGAATAAACGATAAGGAAGTCTATCTATATTCTAATAAAGCAACAATTCTCTTCAATATGGGTAAATTGGATAAAGCAATTGAAATATTAGATATTGCAATTGATTTAGATGGAACCGATGGATTTTTATTTTTGAAGAAAAGCTATTGGTTAACAGAAAAGGGATCGTTGTTTAGAGCGCTAATTGAAATTGAGAAAGCGATTCAAAACAATCCTAAATATCTAATGGCTTTAGAATTTAAAATTGACCTTTTAGAGCGCCTAGAATCTTATGAAGCAGCAATTCTTGAATATGAAAAAGTTATTGAATTAGATTCTAATAATTCTAGTCATTATGTTGAAAAAAGCAGGATATTATGTGACAATATTAAAGATTATGAGTTGGCATTAGACGCTGTGGAAGAAGGTTTAAAGATTAACAAAGGAAATCCACTATTGTTTGTAAATAAAGGTATGATTTTGACCAATATGGGGAGAAATGAAGACGCGATTGAAGCAATTGATAAAGCTCTAGCTATAGAAGAAAATGATATGTTTTTAAGTAAAAAAGCTTATTTGTTTCAACAAAAGGGTGACTTAGAAAATGCGCTTAAATTTGTCGAACGTACAATTGAAAAAAACTTTATTGAAAACTATTCTCTTTACATCGATATTTTGATTGATTTACAGAAATATAGTCTAGCATTAGATATTATTAACAGAGGGATAAAAATCAATCCAAAAGAATCTTATTTATTTGCTATAAAGGCTAGAATGCTAATAGAAAAAGGGTTGTTCCAAGAAGCAATAGACGCTGTTGAAAAATCATTAGATCTTGAAAGGAACTATGTATTTGCTTTACAGATAAAATCTATTGCATTAAGGTGTTTAGGGTTGATGGAGGACTCCTTAGATATAATTGAAAAAGCTATTTCGCTTGAACCAGATGACTTATATTCATACGAAATTAAAGCTGAAATTTTAGAGATGGTTGAAGATAACACAAATGCTTTAGAAGCTATAAATTTTTTAATTACCAAATCAAAGCCAATAGATTACTATTATTATATAATTAAAGGAAGAACATTGGCAAGATTAGGTAATAACAATGAAGCTCTCAAAGTTTTGGATGAAGCTATTAAGCTAAATCCATCAGATTCATTAATATATAAAATCAAAGCAGATATATATGGCATTCAAAAGGATTATGATAGTGCTTTAAGAAATATTGATGAAGCACTTAAATTAGATAACAATGATTATTATTCTTATAAAATGAAAGCTTATGCTTTACAATCGCTTGAAAGATATGAAGAAGCTTTAGATCCCATCAATAAGTCAATTAAATTACAATCAGATCATGATTCATATATCATCAAGGAAGAATGTCTTTTTAATTTAAAACGTTATGAAGAAGCTCTAGAAGCCATTGAAAAGGCCATTATATCCGGTGAGGAAGAGTTAGACCTTAATGCGAAAGTTAGAATTTTAGCGAAATTGAAAAGAAAGGAGGAAGCTGTTAATGTCATTCAAGAATTGATTAAAAATGACTCAGAAAACGAGCTCTATTACGATACATATGGCGAAATTCTTATGTGGTCGAAAGAATTTGAAAATGCTATTGAAAAATACGAAAAAGCAATTGAACTTCTTGAAAGCAAAACAGATATTGATCCTGATGAAAATTTCAGCTATGAAACTTTTATAAAAATGGGAAAATGTTATTATGAAATCAAAAATCGAGAAGCTGCTCTAAAACATTTACAATGGGGAAAAAAAATTGCTGAAGAAAAAAATAATCAATTTTGGGTTAAAAAAGCAACAATTTATCTAAAAAAACTTGAAGAACATACTCAATAAAGTAAACCCTATAAAAATTTAAGAGAGAAGCTCAACAATTCTTCAATTCTAAGGGAGGAGGAAAATAATGAAACTACAAAACTCAGAATTTAAAATTATTCTATCTAAAAATATCGATGATTACTGGATTACTGCCTATGATTTAAGTGAGAAGTCATATAAAATGACAAATCGAACCGGAAAGTGGCTGGTGTTTATCCATTTTTATGCCATTTGATATTATCTTACCAACTTCGTTAAATATAGAAATTATATTTAGCAATACTAATTAAATAAAATACATTCTTTTTTATTATGACATCAAAACAGAATGTGGGGAATGCAGGAGAATATTATATCTCTGCTCTATTATCGGC
>LAZR01001902.1_pt1 | contig 12634 bp, 12 predicted proteins | sample 329461 | NCBI WGS metagenome assembly LAZR01 (sample SAMN03002196, study PRJNA259156) | marine sediment metagenome | biome: sea floor; feature: Hydrothermal impacted sediments; material: marine sediment; isolation source: Loki non-amplified sample from Loki's castle hydrothermal vent sediment ...
GCGTAACTCTGTGAGATCATTGATATTGCGTTGTACTTTTGCTCCTTGATCTGCCATTAAAACATCTTGTTTTCTATCGACTCGAACAAGCTCGTCAAGTTTTTTAAATGTGGCTCTCTGCTCTCTTGCTAATTCTTGTATTTCTTTTGTTAATGATGATATGCAATTATCATTCACTGTTGCGATTATGTTTTTTTGTAATTTAACAATGTCAATATTCCCATTGCCGTCTTTGCCATTCTTCCGCGCTTTGTAACGGCCATAGAATTTATCAACAAGAAAAGCAGTACCAACGATTCCAGCTGCAACACTTCCGATTAATGAATCAGCATTTTCAAACAATGTATTCTCCTATTGATCCACTATTATTGTCTTATCATATTTGCCCAATTAAATACCCACGTCTGTGTTCCCACTACGATATTGATATCTTTCTGGTCTGGTACAGAAAACACCATATCTTCCTTTCCTGATTCAAAATATGCTGTTCCATCCACATTAGCAGAACCGTCAAACCAGTTTGATGATGTCATAACAACATATTTTGAAGTGTCAGAATCATCTGTTGAGTGCATCTTAATTGCCACATCAGTTAAAAGTTTGCTTGGCCAAGGGAAGTCTCTGTCTATGTAATCGCAAAAATGCGCTGTACCGTGAGATGTTCCCACCGGCCCCAGACCAAAACTAAATACAGTTCGATCATCACCGGAAGTCGTATGTTGGATATTAAACCTACCGTTTCTATCAAGACCAATATCGTCAGAATTTAATCTAAGATCACCAGATGTTATGATGAAATCACCAGTGACAGTCATTCCGCCTGCACCCACGGCCAACGTACTTGCTACATTCATTTTACCGTTTACACTTGCGCTGCTTACGGTTAAACTGCCACGCTGCGTACTGTGTCCCTCCTGAGATAATCCCCAAAGAAGGTCTGCATTTTGTGATGTGATTTTAACAACGAAACTATCTAAATCTTTTGTTGACTGCACAGAAAATTGACCATCTGGAGAAAAATCTCCTCCGATATTAAAATCACCATTTTGTGCCATGAGAAATCGGCCGGTTATGGCAGTAGCAGAATCATCAAAAAAACTTATTGCTAAAACACTATTATTATGGTCAAACCTGAATTCGTCTCTGGGGTCAGCACTATCTCTGTCAAATAAAGACAGTTGCTTGCTTTCGGCACTAAGTCCAGCTCTGCCGTCTGCTGTAATGGTAGACCGTGTACCAAAATAAACATCACCTAATGAGGTAAGAGTTCCCGATCCAAAAGCTGTTTGATATGAAAGTCTTTTCCATGCAGCCAACTGTCCTTCTTTAATATCTAAATCCCCGGCATCACTGAGCATCCATGTCACTGTAGTATTGTCGTTGGATTTCCAGAACATATCACCACTTGCATTCATCAATAAATATCTGTGCATACTACTTACATTAAAATGTACTCGTGGTTGCACACCGGCACCATTGATTTTGACACTCTCTTCTACCGCCAATCTATCTGTTCCGTCACTTGCCGTTTCGCCTATGCTCATTTGTTTTGCCATTATCCCTGTAATAGTAAAGGTAGCAACGACAATCCCACCTATCTCAACATGAATAACAGTTACCGCTGCAATAGTCGTCACAAACAATTCAGGTGTGGTTATACTTGTGGTACTTGTTACTTGATCGGCTGAAATAACATCAGCATCTAATCTTCGTAAATTCTCCATATCATATGGAACAAAGAAGTTAATTGAAGAGGGTGCTATATCCCATAGATGATTGTCATTACCATCTTCCATGTGTATCACACCACCATCTACACCCATACGGATATCAACACTCTCACCTACTCCGGCAGCAAGGTATGGCTCTGCAGGATCAATATGCGCGATTAGATTACCCAAAGTTGCATGGCTTCTTCCGGCTTGACCTACATGCTGAACAGTACCCGAAGATGGTCTTACATCATCAAAAGAACCTACACTATGCAAATATAAATCTACTCCTGCGACAACATGATCTGTAGGGATTCCATCCAACAAACCATTTGTGATAATTAATATTTGTTGATTATTCCCAACGGTTTCAGTAGCAAAGCCTATAGCTTCATCCATCCCAGCACTATACGCATCTGCCAGAGAAACCTGAACTTGACTTCCTACTGATCCACTGACATAAACAAGCTGTCCTTTTGTAATAGCTTCACCTGATCGAGCAAAGAAAGTTCCCGGTACTCCTGTAGATAGATTAACGATATTTGCTATCTCTTGCTCTAGTGTGGTAGTTGAAGCAGCGACCGCTTCAAACGTCTGTGTGCTTAAAGCTATTGCATCTATTTCAGCTTTATTCGCGCCTGTACTTACTCCGACATTTAAAATATCTTGATGATTAGCTGCTGTGGTGATTCCCACATTAAGCAAACCCTGATTGTTTACTCCTGTACTCACCCCTACATTCAAGATGTCTTGATGATTCGTTCCTGTTGTCACACCAACATCTAAAATACCTTGACGGTTTGTGCCTGTGCTTACCGCGGTATCTAAATTCTCTTGATGTAGATTACCGGTACTTGTGGCAACCTCTGGTTTATATGTATCAAGAGCATCCGAATTGTCTACAATACCGTTATCTCCTGTATCATAAGTTGTTTTTAACATATCACCCATGCCGTCCTCTCCTGCGCCCGGAGGTTGTCCACTACCGAACCCAGCATATACAGTTACACCTATAAATAAAAACAAGATTATCAAACTAAGCTTACGCATTTTTTATGCCTCCTGAATAATTGATTGTATAGTATGATGGCAGGAATAGGAGAGTAATATATATTTTCAATTATGCCCCTCCTATTTAGTATCGTTCGTGGATATTTACATCAGCCGTGATATTTGTTCCTTGTGCATTCTCAGACGACAACAAAACATACCACGTTGATTTGCGAATGTTATATTCATCTTCCCAAAATCCGAATTTTTTTGGAACCGGTTTCCCTTTAGTTACCCCATTAGTGATGTCTGCCTGCACGAAATTATACGTTGCAACCCTGACAAGGTAATCATTGCTTTCGTTTATGGGATTGAAGTATCTGCGCCCTGGACGTTCCGGGATTACTTTTGCAGTGGTTGTATTAACTGAGATATTGTATATGTGGTCATTTACTGCAGGTGTGACAACAGGAACCGACACAAACATAAGCGTAACACATAACAGGATCTTGATTTTTTTCATTTTGTAATATACTCCTATCTTGAGCTGAAGGGGGATCGGCAACGTAGGGCAACGAAGCTTACCCCCAGTATATTGAATTACTATTTTTCGTATAGTAGCCCTGACGTTTCCAAGCACATTTGATTTCCGGATTAAAACACCATCTGTCGCATATAACGGAAATCTGTCTGTAAAAGGAATCACATACGGCATCACCACATTACCTGTGGAAAGCTCTGTTTCCCATAGCTTTGTCAATGCTGTTGTGCTTGTTGCATTATCATACAAAGTAATTACCTGCTGGATCTCCTGCCGGTTAACACTGATTTCAACTCTCAGGATCTGATGATCCGTATCAGATGATATCTCTGGAACAAAATCATCCCATCCGGCCTGACCAACAACAGGAGAGCTTGAAACGTTAGAAATAATCGTGGTTATTGTTTTATTAACTGCCTGTGCAGGCGTTGCCACTGTCATTGCGACAACTAAAAAAACAGCAACAACACACAGCAAACCAAATAAATTAAATTTCTTTTTCATCTTTAAAATCTCCTCGACACATTAGTTTCTGGAAATACTCTATACGTTCAAGCCCTTTTCAATAGTGTTATTCGCCCTTGTTCTTCCCACCCATAAACTGTTTGTTGCGTGCAGTCTTGATCTTCTCATCAAACTTTATTGCTTTTGCTTTGTCCAGATTCCCGGGAACAATAAATATATCCCTGTCAAGCTTGTTCTTTTCAGGCCCGAGTCTCTCAACCTGGCTTTCTGGAAATTCTTTCTGCTCTCCTATGTTATAATACTTCTGCATCTTAGTATTTTCAACTCCCATACTAAACCGCTGTACAACTGTGCATTTCACCATCTTCACCTTTTTTACTTCGTCATCTTTTTTGCTTGTGTTTTTTGCCATTGCCCTATTCTCCTATGTTAGTTTGACTGCTGAGGATCTGCTGCCCTGTATTACATACCAGGGCAAAGCTAGATTCCCTCAATTTTTATTTTACTTTTTCAAGGATTGAAAATGCTTCTTCAATTGCAACAACGATAGATCTTCGGATTACAAATCTGTACCATGTCTCATCCTGCATGAATGCGTTCTGTGACCCTGAAACAGCGCTGTTTGAAATCGCTACTGCAATTCCTTCTGCGCCTGACTTGTTGCCAAGAAGAACGTTTTTATAGTCACCATACAAAAGTTTTGTATCAGCACCGGTGCCATATGTGTTAAGGAGCTTTGCTGATATGTTGAGCGGATCGCCCAGAATATTCTGAGGAATCTTTCCATCAAGTGAGCCCATATTCCAAAGAGGTCTATTCTGTAAATCGACAAGATTCATAATAAGGCCGAGTGCCTGCCTGTTTAAATACCATTCCGGATTCACTCTGTAGCTCTCAAGGATAGCTGCGTTGTTCCATGTTGCAACTATGTCACTATAACCAAGATTTACTCCTGCCTGGTTTACAATATTTCCACCGGCAAAAGCTACTCCATTGAAAGGATCTCCGGCTCCGGTAACATCACCGACAAGGATGACTCTTTCAATTTCATCCTCAATTGCTTTACGAACAACACTTGTTACCTGAGTGACGATACCCACATTATTATCCTGTAAAAATTCATCTGTGAACGGTATCGGGCCAACAACAAGCTTTTTAAGAATTGACTGCTTGTTCTGCAATGTCGGCTTTGTGAGTGTCTTTGTTCCATTCTCATCAACCCATGCTACTGTAGGGCCGGTTAACCATTTCGGAATATTCTTTGTTCTTTCACTCTGAGGGAACGGCTGCACTTTGGGTATAACAGTTGTACCATTGAAAAGCTGACCTATGATGCTTGTTGAAAACCCTGTCGGTAATACAAACCCACCCTGTGCATCAGAGAGACCTGACATCACGGTATCTTTGAAAATATTATCGATCTTGTCTTTTACAAGTTCAGGTGCATTGTATTTCGCCATAAGCAAATACTGGCCCAGTGTTGCATGTGTTTCGCCTTCTTTCACATCTTCGGCCTTTCCGCCATATACCATCTTACGCTCTTTCTTGAAAAGCCCTTTTGCTTCAAGCGCATCGATGACACCGTCTGTCACCTGCTTTACCTGTGCTTCCTTCAAAGCATCGGCATTTGGTTTGCCATCTGTTTTTCCGTTTTCTTTTACTAATCCCTGCAATGTTGCATGCAGCTGTTTCTGCTGCGCCAAGAGATCGCTGATCTGTTTTGCTGTTAACATTTTATTCACCGCTATAAATCAATGCTGTTTGATACAGCGTTGACTATTTATTAAGACTACTTAATGTAGTCTCATTTTCTGCTGTGATGCGTTCGAGTTCCTCGAGGTTTTCCTGTTTTTCTTTTTCCTCTTTCTCACCGTTGAGGTCTGTGTCGTTGTCAATGTCATTTTTAACGCCATCGATCATGTCATCTGCACTGCGCTTTTCATCCATCTGAGTTATGAAAGCACTTAATGTCTTTGCTGCACCACCAAGCTGATCTGCAAGTGTCTTAAGGAATTTTTTATTCTTAGCTGAAAACTCAGCACCCTGCTTTTCAGTATCATCTTCCGGAGGATCCTGTTTGACTTCCTCTCCCTTATTATCAACAAGTGTCTGACAGTGAGGGCATTTCATCGATCCTTCCTTTTCCTCAAGGTCTTTGCGATAGGTGAAAGTCTCACTGCATACCTGGCAATCGATCTCGTTTTCATTTGTTGAATCATTATCAGTATTGGTCTTAACATCTTTAATTGTTTTTGATGTACCAAGCAATGATGTCTTGATTTGTGGATCCTCAATCATGTCCAGGTTATTGAGTTCATTACTTTTTAATATGAAGTTCTGATATTCCTTACTAGCTAGAGCTTCGACATTTGAAGGAACGTTTACAGCTGAGATCTCAAGCAAGTCCATTGACTTAAAGTCTCTGCCGAATCTAACGCGATGGCCTCTTTCCATATTTTCAGGTGGCTCGATCACTTCCCATCGATCCGGATCAAAGCGGACAGAGAATGCTTTCAGGAATCCCAGGCGGTATAATTCAAACACCTGGTCTGCAAACGGATATACTTCTTTGGGAGCAAACTGAGGCGTGAATGTTAACTGCTTATCACTCTTTTCTATTTTAATTGTTTTGAAGATAGGAGGCAATGAAGTATTATGCTGCCATAAACCGATGTTATTCTTTTTATAGTTTTTAAGTTTCCACCCGGAAGTTCTTAAGATATCACCATCCCTGTCAACCACCTCAGTTGAAGCGATAGCATCAAAAGTTCTTTTCTCAACATCAAAGTTTTTAATCACACAATTAATAATCTTTTTCACCTTCTTCATTGTTTTTATCTCCTCTTTCCCTGAAAAGTCAATTACCTCTTTATCATTACCAAGCAAGATGTCTGTCATCTTCTTGTGTTCAACACTCCATTTTATAGCTGCAGAAACTGTCCACTTCTTTTTATCAAACACAAAACTCTGTGTCTTTGCTGCTCCTTCCGGTTCTGTCATCAATCTATCTATTACTGCTTGTATGCCGCGTCTCTCTGATATCGATATTGTTTTAAATGTCTTGTGAATGAATAATTTCGGAGCTCTCACTCTGACGGTTATGGTCTTTTTGGTGACTTCCGGTTTTGGCATGAGCACCCTCTAAATGTATTGATTGTGATTTGATTGAATCAGGTTGGTATAAAAAAATAGAGCCTGCAACAAGGTTATTTTTTTTCATTTATTTTATTTGTTCGCCCTATTGTTTGCCCTAGTACTATTATTGTAACACGATTTACCTTATATGTCAAGCAACAAAATTGATAAGTTATGAGGAAAACATGTTTTTCGACGACATTGCAGGGATCCTCTGCATCCGCTTTTTGAGTTCAGCATCATTCTTTGGAATATAGATTATTGCACCGGGAGCGTTTACCATGACATTGTACAGCCTCCACATGATACAATCAAAGACAGATCCTATCTTCAAATATTCCCACTTCATATCATAATACACTTTCACTTTCTCAGCCTTACTGATGATTGAGATCAATGTTTTTTTGTCAGTGATCGATGCGATATCAAAATCATATTTGCGCGGTATGTAGATAATATATCCCGGGCTGAATTCAATATCAAAGAAGAATTGTATAATAGGATTTGACTTCGGGTTATCCCCTTGCCGTATCTCTTTCCAGTTGTCACTATAGTATGTGACAATCCGGGTAGCTTCATTGATAAGTTTTTTTATTTCGCTGCTGCCCATGTTATCTGTCCCTTAAAACACAAATAATTAATACAACTGTTGAAATTGCTATAACGATTACTGACACATCTCTTGCCATTGCGATTATTTCAATCACTTCGACCTCCTAAAATTCATATACAAACATATAATTCAAACCTATCCCACCCATTGCCGCAACCCATGTTCCGGTTAAACCCACAGTGATATCATCGTTGTAATTATTCATAGTGTGTATTCCTGCCAATAGCAGTGTACAAGAACCTATAGTCCAGATAGTTTTTTCAAATGTAGTTTCTGGCATTCCAAATCCGAGTACTCCTGCATACGCAAAACAAACTGATTGTATCATGACTACGCACATAAGAATTAATATTAATCTTTTCATGCAGCCTCCTACCGTTTTTTCCTGAGCTTTGCAAATATCGTGCATCTACAGTTCACATCTTCTTCCGCTGTTCCAATCTGACCTGGAGCAGGGCCAGAGCCACCAGCCAAGATAAATTTGTCTTTCTTTGGTATTGTTCCTTTCTCGTCATATTTATTACCGGCGGCCTGATGACTGTCTCTTGCGTCAGGTTCATTGATCCATCCCTTTCCCTCAATCTCTTCGTTTTGGTCATATACTTCAAGTGCTCCCTGGTTACTTGCTGCAAGGATTTCTGTGCGAGCAATTCTATTGGCCTTGAATCTCTCTTGCTTGTATGGCTCATACACAGAGACAATCCGCCGTGATATCTGTGCAACTGATTCAGATGCATCCACTCCGGCAAGGATCTCTTTTTTAAGCGTTGTCTTAAGTGTCTTGTGAACAAGTGTTGAACGGCTCAGCGCATATCCGGAAAGCCATTTCCTCACAGCAGGATTTGCAATATCAAAGCTTATCTCTTTTTGATTCAACAAATTGACTTCCTGTTTTGCTGTCTCGTTCAATGCAAGCCGGTGAAACTTAGTGTTTTCATTACTCCATCCCTTAATGGCCAGGTTGTCATCAAGCAATTTCTCAATCCTTGTTTCTGTGAGTGGCTGCCCGGATGCAGCCTTCAGGCCCCTGAGCATTGCATTGCGTTCTTTGGTAAAGAATTGATCTATGAGTTTCATATAAGCTTTTTCTATGCGTTGGCCGAGCTTGACAAACTTGATCCATTTCTCGCGCTTCCATTCCTTGCCGAACATTTTGATGTATGGGATCTCATTTGACATATCAACGTCTTTTGACTTGTCGTCATCATCATCAGCTCCGGGATCCCCTTCCTCAGCTGTTGTTCCGGCTTCAATAAGATTAATCGGCAACCAGCTCTTATCCCATCCGATAAACTCAGTGAAGTTGAGCTTGAGCTTTGCATTTATTTGTTTCATAGGTACACCCATGCTGAAAAAGTTCTTTGCTATTTCAGACTTCTCTTTTTCATCTTCCTTGAGTGCTTCAACCTCTGAGAGATCAAATTCACCAACAAGATCACTGCCGAATTTGCTTATCACAGTATTGTTGATGATAGGCTGTATTCTGTTTATCTTAGGTATGATGCTGAGGTTGTACAACACCTTGACTGATTCTTTGTAGTTGCTGTATGTGGCCTTATCAAGGATTCCAACAAGCAACGGAGGTACGCCGAAGGCTGCACAGATCTCCTCTCTGGTTATCATGTTACCTTTGATATATTCAAGCTCTCTCAAGTTCTTGCGTATCTCTTTAATATCAAGCCCTTCTTCAAGCACACCCGGCTTGTGTGCCTTCTTCAACCCGACATGACGCTTTTTGAAAAAATGCAATAATCTGTTGTATGCTTTATCTGATAACGATCTGTCAGTCTTCAAGAATATGTCTGTCAACGCACCATTCTTGAATATGTTCATGTTGGTTTGTAACATCGATGAGAAGTTATCAACTGAGAATCTCCCGGGCGCAAGGCTCGGGATGCCGTATATATTACCTGCAGGATTCATATACTTAAAATGACTGATGATTTCTGGTTTGTATGGATCGATTGCTTGACTCTTTCCAGGGATAACATATCGATATCCATCAATAAATCTTTCCTTCCCGGGTAGTGCTTGCACCCTTGATGCTATGAGAGGGATTAGCTCAGTTGGGATCTGCTCTCCCTCATGCAACCAATATGCGTTACCGGCAAGCTCGAGGCTCGCCATCGTGAATTCGATAAGGTTATACCATGTCATGTTTGGATCATCTATACTTGGCCGGCGGATTAAATCAATAACAGCTCCGCTTGTGATTTCGCGCTTTACCGCGCCATCTCTTGTCTGTGTAACTTTAAATACTCGAAACGGCAGACTTGCTATTGTGTTTGCTATTGTGAATACACAGGCATACACCCACACATGATCTGCATATCCTTTCAAGAATTTATCAAAGTTCTTTTGAATAGGATCCCCGAATGCACTTACAAGAGACTGTGTCTGTTCATGTTCTGCACTGGCTATCTGCCTGGCCCGGACACCTTTCTCAAATCCGTAATAATTAGCGATTGTTTCAATAAGTCCTATTTTCTTATTCATCGATTGATCCTCTCTATGTATATTTAACGTATGTGATTACACCGCGGAATGACGGTTTTTTAATAAGCTTTGAATGTTCTTCATCAAAGGCAATGTTGTTGATTACCTCATGCCAGTTATCTTGTTTCAATTCTCTTGTATAGCTATTCAACATGGAATCAAATTCAGACTTGCCATCTGCACCGCAATGAAATACTACATTTTTAATCATCATCATCTAGTGGCCAATTGGGTTCTTGTGTTTGTTGTGTTGATTGTTCATTGCCCTCAGCATCTTCTTCTTCATCATCACTGTCTCTTATACCCGGCTCTTTTTGGTCAGCATATTTTGCAGCCATCATATTAGAAAAGAATGCATCCCCATGACCCAGTGATGTAGATGGCGCATCAAGATCATTATCAACTGACAATATCTGTTCAGCCTGTCTTTTGTCTTGTACAAGATCGATGCGCTGACTATCAACAGCAATTTCAAAACTGCCGGCGCAGGTTGCTTTAAATTTTGTTGTGAACGTGCAAGGAATCATTTCAGGTGGGATCGTTCTATTTTCTATGAATGTCTCAAACTCACCGCGCGTATTGTCAAATGGGAATACTTCAATACCCAGCTTCTTGATAAGTTCTTCAAAATATTCTTTCTGCCGTATGTAGCCCCAGCCTTCAAGGTATTTGCTTATCAATTGTTTAAGCCTCGGTTTCTTGTTTTTCCTTTCTATCAATTCAAAAACAACGACATGTGAGGGGTGGCGCTTCTTTCCGATATCTGCTGCAGCAATGACTCTGTTATCAGTTTCATATTTGTTAATGTCTACATTATACCTATTGGAATGAATATTGTCAATTTGTTCCTGTGTGAAAAACGCCTCAGCGCTCCTGACCGGCTCACACAAATACTCTTTTGAGAATGCTTTTGATCCGATTGTGTTATCTCTAAGATCGATTAATTCATCATATGTATGCATCTCCGGCCACAAGGCTTGCTTCTTCTTAAAACTGAGAATCGCTCTGTTCATCTTCCAATTGAAATTCTTGTTTGCTTTCAGCTGAAAAAACAGATCCTTTTTATCCTGTGATGTTCCGATCAGATGATTAAATCCGCCCTTCTTCTTGATCCCCACAACCTGCTCAAGATAGGCAATTGTGATTTTCTCTATCTGTGCATAATCCATCTTTGCAGCTTGAGGATCCTGCAGAATGTCATCACTCAGAATACCTATAGTATGCCGGCCACGTTTGAATGCAAGTATACCTGTCGGTGTCACAGTGAATGTCTTTGCGCCAACACTATACTTGATGATGCTCTCTGCTTTACTTATGTTGGTCATGTGTGAAAAGTATGGATTGATATCAATGAGACGCTGAGCGTTGCGGACATGCACACCGGCAAGCTTGTCTTGATATGATAGATATAATATCTCAGGGAATAACCCGGGTAAGTCATCGATGCAAAATAGTTTCCACGCAACAAAGCCGTAATAGGTCATGCTCTTTGCATGGTCTCTTGCTGAGAGTGTTGCTGTATCGTTATTGTTTTGCAGCCGGTCACACAGTTCATCTATGTGTTTGCCAGCAATGAAGGATCCTTCAATTGATTCGATGGATAAACTGAATATTGTGTTGAAGAAGAATTTAAACGATTTCTTAGCTCTCTTTCTTATTGCTGACTGAAAGTGATAATCTTCTGCGATTAAACTCTTTCTTAAGTTGGCCGTCTGGGACTTTTTCATATTTCTTTGATTCTTCTATCTTGTTAGTGTTTTGATTGTTGATATCTATTTTGTTTGAATAAGGGCTTTTCCATTTGCCTTTACTCTTGTTGAATAAGTAATACTGAATGGCTCCCAGGTCTGACGCAATGCGCCTTTCTGTCTCAACCAGTTTACCATCCTTGTTAAAATGCTTTTCTTTTATTGTTTGCCCTATAGCTTTTTTAATCAATTCACCTTCTATAATTTGCACATAACCCTCAAATATTTTCTGTACTTTTTCCTCTAATTCAGGGTCTGCTTGACGCCACCGCCAGAACGTTGATTGATTGATTTTTGCGGCATTGCAAGCATCTTCTATATTAGCACCGGCTTCGAGAGATTTGATTATGTTCTTTAAGACACCCCCCCCCCCACCTTGCATTCCTTGCGTTGTTTTTTCTTACTTTGACGTTTTCTTTTCTTCATCGATAACCTTTTTCATGACGGTAAATTGACAATAACATTCTTCGCAATGTCCAAGTATTTTATTACCATCATGGTTGAGAGTTATTTTAATAGAATCTGATTTGCATTCAGGACAATTGATATTCTTTTTTATGTACTTATAGCCGTGATTGATTATCTGTATCTCAACCGCTTCGCTCTCTTGCTTTGTTTCCTTGAGCTTTAATACTTCATCCTCACGGCTTACTGCGAATTCACATTTACATCTAAGGCACTTCATTCTGATCACATTACCCTTGGTGCTTACATGAAGATGAGCACTGACTGATGAACAGCAAGGACAGGGAACAATATTACTTATAGGCACTTCACCCTCTCTTACTACTTGTATGAGCATATAATCCTCCACATAGAAAAAAGGGGGCTCATTCTCTTAATTATTTTTAACCCCCTTTTTAATGATTGCTTACTAATTGATTGTATAGTCTTTGATTGTTTCACATATGACAGTATGTGCAACGGCAAGAAG
>LAZR01001903.1_pt1 | contig 12633 bp, 12 predicted proteins | sample 329461 | NCBI WGS metagenome assembly LAZR01 (sample SAMN03002196, study PRJNA259156) | marine sediment metagenome | biome: sea floor; feature: Hydrothermal impacted sediments; material: marine sediment; isolation source: Loki non-amplified sample from Loki's castle hydrothermal vent sediment ...
CTGAAACACAATTTTTTCCAGTGTTTGAAAATTTTAGATCCACTCCTTCTCCTATTAGATGAATCTTTTTTCCTTTCTCAAAAACCTTTGCAATCTCATCCAACCTCTTGCCGAATTTTTTCCAATCCACATCCAGACATGCTCCATAAACAAAATTCTCCCATTCGGTTAAAGACATCTCCGCTTCCTGTGCATGGGCAATACAAGGATATGCAATTGATACTCTTCTTATCTTATCTTTCCTATTGCATATATACTCTGTAATTTTATGTGTGACTTTTGATCTTTCAGATATTTTCTTTGAATCTGCCGATGTTAATTCGCGTGCTGAATTATCCAAATTTGAATCTGGATGAATTAGAGAAAAAAGCCATCAGTGGTGGCATAGAGGGCATCGTTTGCTGCCATCACACAGGGTATAAATTATGATTGAACAAACCTTCACCATCATTAATAATCTAGGTCTACATGCTCGTGCTGCGGCTAAATTTGTGACCACTGCATCTCAATTTAATGCTGATATTCAAGTCTCACGTAATAGCCGTAGCGTCAATGGAAAAAGCATCATGGGTGTGATGATGTTAGCCGCTGCTAAAGGTACTGAAATACAAGTCACAGCTGAAGGTGAAGATGCCGAACAAGCCTTACAAGCGATTGATATGCTTATCAACACTTACTTTGGAGAAGGTGAATGACCCTTGAATTACAAGGCATTGGTGTTTCGCGAGGGATCGCGATTGGTAAGGCGCACATACTGTTTCATAATCAACCAGATGTTCGGGAATACCTAATACCCGCTTTTGCGATTGAAGAAGAAGTTGAGCGTTTTTGTGACGCACTTGCCGAAGCAAAGAAGCAACTCAAAGCCATTCGTAATCAGATTCCTGCCAATGCGCCTACCGATGTGTCCGCCTTTATCGATACACATTTATTAATGCTGAATGATTCATCATTATCAAAAGTACCGGTAGAGATGATTCGGTCGCGGCATTGTAACGCTGAGTGGGCATTACAGCTGCAACGCGATGCTTTGATTAATGTCTTTAATGAAATGGATGATCCTTATTTACGCACGCGGCGTGATGATGTTGATCATGTGGTTAATCGTATTCACCGCATTTTATCTGATCAAGACGTCGCCGATCATGAGATTCCAGATGGCCGTCTGAAAGGCCACATTATTATTGCTGAAGATCTTACCCCAGCAGATACATTATTAATGCAACATCAAGGTATTGCTGCCTTTGTGACCGAGCATGGGGGCGCGACCTCTCACACCACTATTTTAGCGCGAAGCCTAGGGATCCCTGCGATTGTCGGCGTAGGTTCGGTACGTCGTTATATTCAAGATAACGAACTGCTGATTGTAGATGGCGAAAACGGCATGTTACTCGCAGGCGCCGACGAAATAACCGAAGCTGAATATCGAACTCGCCGCATTGCATTTGATAAACATATTGCATCACTCAGCAAATACAAATCTCAACCGACTAAAACACGTAACGGCAAAACAATTACTTTGCTCGCCAATGCCGAGTTGCCAGAAGACATCTCCGCTATTAGTAATATAGGCGCACAAGGTATCGGTTTATATCGTACTGAATTTTTGTACATGAACCGGATGACCCCGCCAGAAGAAGAAGAGCAATTAGCCGCTTACCGTGATGTGGTAGAAGGCATGAATAATCAGCCCGTCACCATCCGTACCTTTGATTTAGGTGCTGATAAACCGGTTGATGGCGGCCGCACCTCAGGACAAACGGCAACTAATCCCGCATTAGGCCTTCGTGCAATTCGATTATGTTTGAAGTTTCCAACTATGTTTCGCACCCAACTGCGCGCCATTTTACGAGCATCGGCATTTGGTAAAATTAAAATTATGTTCCCGATGATTTCCAGCACACAAGAAATCATCCAAGCCAAGCACTTGTTGCAACTGTGCAAACAGGAGTTGGATAACGAAGGTTTAGAATATGATCGTCACATTGAAATAGGAGCGATGATTGAAATCCCTGCCAGTGCAGTATGTGCTGAAATGTTTGCTAAACAAGTCGACTTTTTATCAATAGGAACCAATGACCTTATTCAATATACTCTAGCTATTGACCGTATTGATGACAATGTTAACTATCTTTATGATCCACTTCATCCTGCAGTATTAAAGTTGATTGCGATGACTTTAGATGCAGGTAAAAAGCACGACATTCCTGTTTCCATGTGTGGTGAAATGGCGGGGGATCCACGTTACACGCGACTTCTCCTCGCAATGGGTTTAGAACATTTCAGTATGCATCCCAACGCGATATTAGTGGTAAAACAAATCATCAATGAAACAGATTTAACCCTGTTACCGAGTAATACATTGCAAATAATGGAGCTTGCTGATGCGAACGATGCTCAGGTTTTATTAGAGAAAATCAATAACACAATGTGCATCGCATCCTAATTATTTTGATCAAATACATCTAAATCATAGGGCTCAAAGTAGCGTGTCAATTTGCGCATAACGATGCCATATAAACATTGTAGGATGTATTTGATCAAAAGTTACGGTGGACAGAAGTAAATCTCTATTTGGTTCTATTCATATCGTCATGGCTAACATTTAGCCCTTCACGAAAACTTCTGCCTATTTAGCACTATTAAGTCACCCCGCAAGCCGCTAAACTTAGCCATCACTACGTTTTCCCTATGTTCGCCCTATTTTGAGACTAGGTCATGTCAGAGCTCGATGAAAAACATGCTATTAATTTACCGCTTGAGACACTCTCTGAAGCGCTAAAAAGTGGGCGTTTTAAACGCATGCGACGATTGCTAGCGAGTCTCCACCCTGCAGAAACGGCTCATTTACTAGAATCATTACCGCCTAACGAACGAAAAATATGCTGGCCAATTATTCCGCCTGATCTACGTGGTGAGGTTTTATCCTATATTGGTGATGATGTCCGTTCAGACTTAATGACTAATATGGATACCGCTGACTTACTCAGCGCTACCGAAGATCTTGATGCCGATGACGTTGCCGATATCCTGCAAGATTTACCTGAACATGTCATGCGTGAAGTATTACGCGGTATGGATGGACAACACCGTCGGCGAATTGAAACCATCTTAGCGCATGAGGAAGATACTGCCGGTGGTCTGATGAATACCGATGTCGTCACCGTACGGTCCGATATTACACTGGAAGTAGTATTACGTTACCTACGCCGACTCGGAGACTTACCAGAGAACACAGATAGTCTCTATGTTGTCGATCATGAAGATAAATACATTGGTACCTTGCCTTTATCTAAGGTGGTTAGTCGCAGTCGCTCATTGACGGTGAGCCATGTGATGTCTAACCAAATTAAAGCTATTCCAGTGTTAATGTCCGAAACAGATGTTGCTCATCGCTTTGAAAAGCATGATCTTATTTCAGCACCCGTTGTAGACAAAGATAATCACATTGTTGGTCGTATCACCATTGATGACGTGGTCGATGTTATCCGTGATGAAGCGGAACATTCCATGCTCAGTATGGCCGGTTTAGGTGAAGACGAAGATACCTTTGCTCCGGTCAAAAAAAGCGTACATCGTCGGTCATTATGGTTAGGTGTTAATTTACTTACGGCATTTTTGGCTTCATGGGTTATCGGGTTATTTGATACCACGATTGAAAAACAAGTTGCTCTTGCCATATTGATGCCTATCGTCGCCAGTATGGGCGGCGTTGCAGGAAGCCAAACCCTCACTCTCGTTATTCGCTCGATGGCATTAGGACAACTTAATGATAACAACCAGCGGTGGTTATTACGAAAAGAACTCGCCGTGGGGGCCACTAATGGCGTCATATGGGCCGTCGCGATAGCAGCTGTTACTATTTTATGGTTTGATAATATTTCATTAGGCGTACTAATGGGTGCCGCAATTATAATCAACTTAGTCGCTGCCGCTCTTGCCGGCGTAACGATTCCAATTTTGTTAAAACGTGTTGGAATCGACCCTGCACTATCTGGAGGCGTTTTACTGACAACGGTCACGGACGTGGTTGGTTTTATGGCATTCCTCGGATTTGCTACTCTGTTCATCGTTTAGTCATTGTTTAAAAAATTATTGAGACCTTAAAATTATGTCAGGTAACAGCTTCGGAAAATTATTTACCATCACCAGTTTTGGCGAAAGTCATGGCCCATCGATCGGCTGTATTGTGGATGGTTGTCCGCCAGGAATTGCACTGACAGAAGCTGATTTACAGAGCGATCTTGATCGTCGTCGTCCAGGTAAAACACGTTATGTCACACAGCGCCAAGAACTAGATCAAGTTAAAATTCTGTCAGGTGTATTTGAAGGCAAAACAACGGGAACATCGATTGGCATGATCATTGAGAATACCGATCAACGCTCAAAAGATTACGGCAACATCATGCATCAGTTCCGACCTGCTCATGCTGACTACACTTATCATCAAAAATATGGTTTCCGTGATTACCGTGGTGGCGGTCGTTCCTCGGCTCGTGAAACGGCTATGCGAGTCGCTGCAGGCGGTATCGCAAAAAAATATCTACGTGAACGTTTTGGCATTGAAATACAAGGTTATTTAGCTCAGCTTGGTCCTGTCAAAATGGAAAAACTTGACTGGGAACATATAGAAAAAAGCGCCTTTTTCTGCCCTGACCCTGATAAAGAGCAAGCAATTGAAGACTATATGAAAACACTGAAAGGTGATTCTATCGGTGCTCGAATTAATGTTATTGCTCGCAATGTACCACCCGGTTTAGGCGAACCTATTTTTGATCGACTTGATGCCGAAATTGCACATGCAATGATGAGTATTAACGCGGTAAAAGGCGTAGAAATTGGCGCAGGTTTTGACTCTGTGACGCAAAAAGGCTCTGAACATCGTGATGAAATCACACCAGAAGGTTTTTTAAGCAACAATGCTGGTGGTATTTTAGGTGGTATCTCAAGTGGCCAAGATATCTTGGTCAGCATGGCACTCAAAGCGACATCGAGCTTAAGTATTCCTGGTCGCAGTATTAATACCGCAGGTGAAGCGGTCGAAGTTGTAACTAAAGGTCGACATGATCCTTGTGTCGGTATTCGTGCAACACCGATTGCCGAGGCGATGTTAGCCATTGTATTAATGGATCATATGTTACGTCACCGCGCACAAAATAGTGATGTCACCACAACGACACCGATTATTCCTGCTCAAGCATAAATAAGGCGTGCCTGCTAATAACATGCCTTATTGGCGTCTTTCTGGCTTTTACTTTTTTTACTTTGCATCATTAGGTTTATTGCTCCCATATTGGGGGCTTTATCTGCAATGGAAAGGATTTTCGGCACTAGAAATAGGTGAGTTCACCGCAATATTACTGGTTACTCGGGTAATCGCGCCTAATATCTGGAGTTGGATTGCTGATCATCGTGGCCAGCGGATGAAAATTGTCCGTTTAGGCACGTTTATGAGTGCGCTTGTTTTTTCAGCAGTATTATTTGGTGATAGTTATCTCTGGATGGCTGGCGTGATGTTTCTGTTCAGCTTTTTCTGGAATGCTACTTTACCCCAATTTGAAGTCACCACGTTGCAACACCTTGGTGAACACAGCCATCACTACAGCAAGATCAGGATCTGGGGTTCAGTCGGTTTTATCGCTATTGTCGTCGTATTAGGTGTATTACTAGAACACTTTGATGCCGACATCATTCCATACACCATGCTGATTAGCTTATCTGCAATTTGGTTGATTAGTTTGAGCGTACCTGAGTCATCGCCCAGTTACTTAAGCCTTGCTCATCAACCCATAATGAGTATTATAAAGCGGCGCGAAGTCTTAGCTTTTTTAGCGATTTGCTTCCTACTTCCCCTGCGTTCTGGGCCTTCTTCTCCGTTTTCTCCGATTTACTTTGAACAGGATCATTATAGTAGGACCTTAATAGGACAACTCTGGGCTTTAGGCGTTGTCGCCGAAGTCATTGTCTTTTTATTTATGCATCGCTGGCTACCGCATTATGGCATCCGCAAAGTATTATTAGCGAGCTTACTCTTAAGCTCACTACGTTGGCTTTTGATCGGTCTTTATCCTGACTCTTTAGCCTTATTATTGTTTGCTCAACTACTCCATGCAGCTAGTTTTGGTACCTTTCATGTCGCAGCGATTGAATGGGTTCATCAACATTTCACAGGAAAAAACCAAGGGAGAGGTCAAGGTTTATATAGCAGTATTGGTTTTGGTGCAGGTGGTGCAGGTGGCAGTTTATTGAGTGGTTATTTATGGGTATCACCGGGGCCGACAGCCACATTTACTATCGCAGCAATCGCTGCTGGCTTAGCATTTATAATCTGCTTACGTTGGCTTAAAGATGCTCATTAGTCTTAAATATATTCATTTTTACTTTTAGAATAGCGCAAACACCTTTCCATATTTCCAAACAATACCTATACTAGTAAAACATTTACTATTCTTAAGTTAAAGGGGAGTTCGGAAGGCGGGTCCAAAAACCCACCGACTAGGCATCTATGCATTTTTCTATAAAGAAAGGGCTTAAATTGCCCCTCGCGGGAGAGCCCGCACAATCCATTAGTAATAATGTGAATACGGTCAAGTCCGTCGCCATTCTAGGAAGCGAGTATGTTGGTATGAAACCAACAATGCTTGTTGAAGAAGGTCAAGACGTAAAACTCGGCCAGACACTCTTCACTGATAAAAAAAATCCCCGCGTACATTTTACTGCTCCTGGTGCAGGTAAGATCATCTCAATTAAACGAGGTGCTAAACGTGTATTACAAGCTGTAATCATTGAGCTTGAAGGTAATGACGAAGTTACTTTCCAAACTTATGAACCTTCCCAACTAAATGGCTTAAGCCGTGATAATGTGAAGAACAATTTGCTTAACTCGGGTTTATGGACAGCATTACGCACCCGTCCATACAGTAAATCACCTGACCCAGAAACAAGTCCATACGCTATTTTTGTCACGGCAATAGATACGAATCCATTGGCGGCCGATCCTGATGTAGTTATCAAAGAATATGCAAATGAGTATGCTCACGGATTGACGGTATTAAGTCGCCTAACCGATGGTAAAGTCTTTGTTTGTCAGTCAGAAACATCACCAGTTACAAATACACCCGCTTCAAATGTAGAAAGCCATACCTTTTCAGGTCCCCATCCGGCAGGATTAGCAGGCACTCACATTCATTTGCTTGCTCCTGTCAGTGCTCAAAAAACAGTATGGCAAATTAATTATCAAGATGTTATTGCGGTAGGTAAGCTCTTCACCTCCGGTCATTTGTGGGTTGAGCGGGTTATCTCATTAGCAGGTCCACTCGTTAACGAGCCTCGCTTAGTACGTACACGATTAGGTGCAAACACCGAAGATTTAGTAACCGGTGAAGTACAAAATATCCAAGCTCGTGTTATTTCAGGTTCAGTGCTCCGAGGCCATACTGCTGCCAATTGGGCCGCTTATATTGGACGATTCCATCATCAAATTTCGGTCATTGCAGAAGCAACAGATCGTGAGTTTTTTGGCTGGATTAAGCCTGTTGGTAAAAATAAGTTCTCTGCACTTAATGTTTTTATATCGAAAATGTTAGGGGCCAAAGCGCTTAATTTAACAACATCTCAAAATGGTAGTCCCCGGGCAATGGTACCTGTCGGTGCGTTTGAGTCGGTGATGCCTTTAGATATTCTACCAACACAATTATTACGCGCATTGATTGTTCAGGATACCGATTCCGCTCAGGCTCTAGGTGCATTAGAGTTAGATGAAGAAGACTTAGCACTTTGTTCTTTCGTTTGTTCAGGCAAGTTCGAATATGGTCCTGCACTTCGTAGCAATCTTACACAAATAGAAAAAGAAGGATAAGCATGGCACGTTTGCGACGTTTCCTTGACCGGATGGAGCCTTCATTTCAAAAAGGCGGTCCTTATCATAAGTATTTTGCCGTCTTTGAAATGGTGGATACCTTTTTGTACTCACCAGCAGATACCACACGCGGTTCGCCCCATGTACGAGATGGCATCGACCTAAAACGATTAATGACTTATGTCGTTATTTCGACATTACCCGTTATCTTAATGATGCTTTGGAATACAGGACATCAAGCAAATTTAGCGATGACTCAAATGGGTATGACCGAGCTTGATGGCTGGAGAGGCGCCATAATTAGTTACTTGGGTGTAGGTTTTAATCCCGAGAGTATTAGTGCAAGCATGTTCCATGGGCTACTTTATTTTTTACCGATTTACCTGACAACATTGATTGCTGGTGGTACGTTTGAAGTACTATTTGCCGCTATTCGTAATCATGAAGTAAACGAAGGCTTCCTTGTTACTTCAATGTTATACACATTAATATTGCCCGCCTCCACGCCTTTATGGCAAGTGGCTTTGGGTATTATCTTCGGTGTCGTATTAGGTAAAGAAGTATTTGGCGGTACAGGTAAAAACTTCTTGAATCCAGCTTTAACAGGTCGTGCATTTTTATATTTTGCCTACCCTGCTCAGATGTCAGGTGATGCTGTTTGGACGGCTATCGATGGCTTTTCAGGTGCGACACCGTTAGCATTGGGCGCTTCAGGTGGCCTCGAAGCAATTACAGATGCTGGCTTTACTTGGACACAAACATTCTTGGGTTCAATGCAAGGTTCAATCGGAGAGACTTCAGCCTTAGCCTGTTTAATTGGCGCTGCGTTCTTACTGTATACCCGTGTAGCTTCCTATCGCATTATTTTTGGTGTGTTTTTGGGGATGGTAGCAACCAGTTTATTATTCAACTGGATTGGTAGCGATACTAACCCCATGTTTGCCTTACCATGGTATTGGCATTTAACACTTGGTGGTTTTGCATTTGGCATGATATTTATGGCTACTGATCCAGTATCAGCAGCCATGACCAATAAAGGTCGCTGGATTTATGGTGCCTTGATTGGTTTTATGACGGTATTAATCCGTGTCATAAATCCCGCTTTCCCAGAAGGTATTATGCTTGCCATTCTGTTTGCCAACATTTTTGCACCATTGATTGATTATTTTGTCGTGCGTGCCAACGTTCAACGTAGATTAAAGCGAAGTTAAGGACTATGGCCGAAACTAATAAAAAGAAAGGTTTGATTGCATCGATTCTTGGCTTGCCAAACGATGACCCTAAAAAAACGATCATCGTTGCATTTCTGCTTTGTTTGGTATGTTCAATATTAGTGTCAACATCGGCAGTAATGTTCAAGCCAAAACAAGTTGAAAATAAACAAGTTGATATCAAAAAAAATATCCTGGCTGTCACAGGCTTGCTTGATAAGTCTTCTGATGTGAATACGCTTTTTGAACAGTTTGAAGTTAAAATCGTAGACCTTGATACAGGTGAATATTCTGATATCGATCCTAACACTTACGACCAACGTAAAGCTTCAGGTGACCCTTCTCAAAGCATCAAATTATCTCCACAGCAAGATATCGCAAATATTGGCCGTCGAGCGAATCTTGCAAAAGTCTATCTGTTGAAAGATGGTGACAATCTAAAAAGAGTAGTTTTACCCATTCATGGCTATGGTTTATGGTCAACGCTATATGGGTTTGTTTCACTCGAATCTGACTTTAACACTATTGGGGGACTCCAGTTTTATTCGCATGCAGAAACACCTGGATTAGGTGGTGAGGTCGATAACCCAAAGTGGCGTAAGCAATGGCAGGGTAAAAAGATATTTAATGATGCAGGGGAATTAGAGATTGAAGTTATTCGTGGACATGTTGACTATCAAGTAGAAGGTGCTGAACATAAAGTCGATGGACTATCTGGTGCGACATTAACGAGTCGCGGCGTATCACATCTTGTTAACTTCTGGTTAGGCGACGATGGTTTTGGTCCCTATTTGAAGAAAATGAGTGAGGCTGAGAAATAATAATGGCAAACGCAATCAAATCGAGTGTAGTTGATCCACTCATTGACAATAATCCGATCACACTTCAAGTATTAGGTGTCTGTTCCGCGTTGGCTGTAACAACCAACATGATGGCTGCATTAATCATGAGTATTGCACTGACTACCGTTACCGCATTCTCCAGTGCAATGATAAGTTCAATACGTAATCATATTCCATCCAGTATTCGCATCATCGTACAAATGACAATTATTGCCTCACTAGTAATCATTGTTGATCAACTATTAAAAGCCTACGCTTATGATGCAAGTAAACAGTTATCAGTGTTTGTTGGTTTGATCATTACTAACTGTATCGTGTTGGGTCGCGCTGAAGCTTTTGCAATGAAGAACCCACCAGTCCTCAGTTTTTTCGATGGTATAGGTAATGGTTTAGGCTACAGTCTAATCCTGATGATTGTTGCATTTTTTAGGGAGCTTTTAGGATCAGGCAAATTATTTGGCCATGTTGTTATCCCTGTTGCTAACGAGGGTGGCTGGTATGTTCCAAACGGATTAATGTTACTACCCCCAAGTGCATTCTTTGTAATTGGTTTAATCATATGGCTTGTTCGGAGCCTTAAAAAGGAACAGGTTGAGCCTGCTGATTACCAAATTCATCAAGTTCACCGCACGGAGGTTCTATAAATGGAGCATTATTTAAGCCTATTTATTAAATCTATTTTCATTGAGAATTTAGCATTATCCTTCTTCCTTGGTATGTGCACCTTCTTGGCCGTTTCAAAGAAAATAGAAACTGCACTTGGTTTAGGTATCGCAGTAGTATTGGTACAAATGATAACCGTACCTGCTAACAATCTTATCTATCAGTTTTTACTAAAAGATGGCGCGTTGGCTTGGGCAGGTTTTCCTGATGTTGATCTTAGTTTCTTAGGATTGATCAGTTACATCGGCGTTATCGCTGCCATGGTGCAAATTCTAGAAATGGCTATGGATAAGTTTGCACCTGCACTCTACAATGCATTGGGGATATTCTTACCTTTGATTACCGTGAACTGTGCCATTCTTGGTGGTACCTTATTCATGGTTGAACGAGACTACAACTTAGCTGAAAGCGCTGTCTACGGCGTAGGCAGTGGCTTAGGTTGGGCAATGGCTATCACTGCAATTGCAGGGATTCGTGAAAAGCTCAAATATTCTGACGTGCCCGATGGTCTACAAGGGCTCGGAATCACGTTTATAACCGCAGGTCTGATGGCGCTTGGATTTATGGCATTTTCGGGGATTCAACTGTAATGGAAATAGTACTGGGCATTGCCCTTTTTACCGTCATTATTATGGCATTGGTTTTCTTGATCTTAAGTGCTCGTTCAAAGCTTGTATCCACAGGCGATATTAGCATTGTTATCAACGATGAAAAAACAATAAGTTGTGCTGCTGGAGGTAAATTACTAGGCGCTTTAGCTGATGCGAACTTATTTGTATCTTCAGCTTGCGGCGGCGGCGGAACATGTGGTCAATGTAAAGTTAAGATCTTCGAGGGTGGTGGTTCCATTTTACCAACCGAGCAATCTCACATTACGAAACGTGAGGCGGCACAAGGTGAGCGGCTATCTTGCCAGGTCGCTGTAAAACAAGATATGAAAATCCAAGTCCCTGAAGAAGTATTTGGCGTTAAAAAGTGGGAGTGTACTGTCCGTTCTAACGACAATGTTGCAACGTTCATTAAAGAACTCGTCTTAGAATTACCGTCGGGCGAAAAAGTCGATTTTAAAGCTGGTGGTTTTATTCAAATTGAATGCCCTCCTCATGTCAGTGAGTATAAAAATTTCGATATAGATGAAGAATATCGTGGTGATTGGGATCGGTTTGATATGTGGCGTTATACATCAACAGTCAAGGAAGATGTAATACGTGCATATTCAATGGCGAACTATCCTGAAGAAGAAGGCATTATTATGCTGAATGTAAGGATTGCATCACCACCACCTGGCACTGATGTTGTAGCACCAGGCCAAATGTCCTCATATATATTTAATCTTAAAGCTGGTGATAAAGTGACTATCTCAGGTCCTTTTGGTGAGTTTTTTGCCAAAGAAACCGATAAGGAAATGGTCTTCATCGGTGGCGGCGCAGGTATGGCGCCAATGCGTTCTCATCTTTTTGATCAACTTCGTCGCTTACATAGCAAACGTAAAATTTCATTTTGGTATGGTGCGCGTAGCGTTCGTGAAATGTTTTATGTTGAAGATTTTGATAGCTTACAGGCTGAGAATGATAATTTTGAGTGGCATGTTGCCCTGTCTGATCCCACTGAAGAAGATAACTGGACTGGTTACACAGGCTTTATTCACAACGTATTACGAGACAACTATTTAAAAGATCATCCTGCACCAGAAGACTGTGAATTTTATATGTGTGGCCCCCCAATGATGAACTCTGCCGTGGTCAATATGCTGGAAGAGCTCGGCGTAGAACGTGATAATATTTTCCTTGATGATTTTGGTGGCTGATGGGCATTTTTATTGCTACATTTATCATAATCTCTATCGCCATTATTGGTATGGCAATCGGTGTTATTTTAGGTCGCCCATCTATTAAAGGTAGTTGTGGTGGCCTAAACCAAGTGGGTTTAGCCGGAAGCTGTAGTGGTGCATGTTCACCAGAAGAAGAACAAGTTTGTGAGCTAAAAAAAGCCACATTAAACGCTAAGAAACATTAAGTATCGGAGAAGAGATATGTTGGCATCATTAAAAGTAAAAGAC
>LAZR01001904.1_pt1 | contig 12633 bp, 15 predicted proteins | sample 329461 | NCBI WGS metagenome assembly LAZR01 (sample SAMN03002196, study PRJNA259156) | marine sediment metagenome | biome: sea floor; feature: Hydrothermal impacted sediments; material: marine sediment; isolation source: Loki non-amplified sample from Loki's castle hydrothermal vent sediment ...
TCCCGTCCGCTAGAGGGAACTGTGTTCTCCACGGCATCAGGAGGTTTATCGACATCCTCTCGTTCCGGGTGTCCACTGCCATCGGGAAGAACCCCCCGACAACAGGAAGGGACGAGGCTGTCCAATTGAACAGACGCGCCAGGCCAATACCTATCGCGGAACCAGCCGCCCATAGTATTAGGCCCGGAATTATGAGGTTCATTAGGCTCCACTTACAAACTCTTCACGGTCATACGTGGTGCCGTCGTCTGATACGGTACTCTTCTGTCCCGCCGTGGTGGTGTCGTCGTTGAAGACAGTTATCAGCGTGGCAGTCGATGTAACTCTGTTGCGCAGGAACTTATAGATGTAGTCAATCTTGGTCATTGCGTCAGGGTTGACAGGCGGTGCGCCCTGTCCCGGTTCGCCGCGAGCGTCATCCAGCAGCGCCAGGATGGCCGCAACCTCTGTGTCGAGGAAGTTGTCAATGGTGGTAAGAGCTGCGGTGTGGTCGGCAGTCTGATTGGTGTGACCCGTGACACTACCAACTGCGCCTGTCACACTACCAACTGCACCCGACACACTCCCGACTGCGCCAGTGACACTTCCAACACTACCGTCTACATTCCCGGCCACCGAACCTACAGCTCCAGAGACACTGCCCACGCTACCTGACAGGCTTCCAGAAATATCCATTGTCTGGTTGGGTAGATTGATAGCTGTTAGTCCATCACCAGCAGTGCCCACTTGAGTAATGAGTGTATTAATATCAGCCCCGTTGTTGTTCGCCGTTTGTGCCGTTCTGTTTACGGTGTGAACATTGGCGAACGCAGAGGTAGCGAAGATTTCCACGCTATCCCCCACCGCCATTGTGAAACCAGTTTGTAGTGGGTCAGCATATAACTGAACAGTCCTGCTGGCCCCTGTATAGTCAGAGATGTACCCGACAGCTTTTTGAATTTGCGTGACTTGATCTGTAACGACGATGATGCAATCGTTGTATGCGTCGTTGTCCCCAGATGCCTCACCGCTTGTCAGGGTGAATGTGTTCTGGTCAGTAAGGCCCTCAATGCTGGTCTGGGCCATCTGGCCAGCGGTGCGCCGATTGGCGATGCTGAACGTAGCAACGACAGCGTTGATGGCGCCCGCGTCCACTGTTATCCCAACAGCAACAGCAGCGTAGTCGTGACCGGCTTCCCAGAAGTCGCCTATGGTATTGTCCGCGGTGTCTATCGTGAACTTGTGAACACCGGCAAAGGTATCCACGTCCACGTCTATCGCCATGCCCGCGGTATTTGCGCGCTGGGTCAAGCTATCGTCTTTGTATATGACGATGTCCGTGTCAACCAGGTCCGTCGCAGTTACCGAGGCAGAGGGGTCGTTACTAGAGAATGTGTTGAACCACACGAATACAGTTGACCCAGGGGCAAAATCTCCGAGATAATTCATTTATGTTTCCTGTAGTTCCATAAAGACAAACTCGGCATCGCCAGCCATGTCATCGGCGGTTCCGTCCTGGGCATCTCGTTCTAGCATGATGTAGAAGAGTTCCCCCGCCGCGGTTGAGTCCATCTGTGCCCCAGCCGTGAACGCAATGGTGAAGTAGTCCACCTCGCCCGAAGCGGACGCAACATCTACCGCAGCATTAGCTTGCGGCGCCGCGTAAACCTTGACATCCAAATCGTCGAGATCGTCTGTGACAGACTTCCACCTCAGCTTCCACGACGTATCGTTAGTTGTCGCGCTGGATGCCATCCAGCCAATAGTGGCGGTTACACCACCTCCCGCGTAGTTTCTTGGCAAGACGGAAGAGAACACTGCCAGTTCATTGACGGTGGCGTCAAAGTCGAGGACGGGCTTGCTGTTTCTAAGGTCAATCGTTGCCGCGCAGCCCGCCGCGGACCCCGTCAAGGTTCCGTGGTTTGCGGGAGTACCGCTATCTGCTGTAAAGTTCTCGTCAGCAGTCCAAGCTGTCGCGTTTCGGTTAGACAGAAGCATGTAGCCTGCCGCGTCAGTGCCACCCCATGTCCCGCTTTCCAGTGATAGGAATTCCAGAACGCCTGTGGCATTGCTGGAGTCCCCCCAGATGACGGCTGTCCCGTCGCCGTCTGCTGTTGGCTCTGTCGAGCCACTGGTGAATGCCACCCATTCCCAGTCGGGAGGAATGTTGTGGAGAGCGGTGAAGATATTTAGAGTATCGCCTGATGCCATCGCTAACTCCTTAGATACCGTTTCTGTATTACGAACTGCAAAAGAAGTGCTTTCTGTTGGACGCTGGCCGCACCCCTGAACGGTTGGGGCAAAGCTGTGTTTGCTGAGGCGGCATTCGCGTCCAGCCAGCCGTCAAGTGCGTCCACCCCCGCACGGAGGTCTCCCTTAGAGAAGGGCGTACCCTCTCGTCTGTTCGAGAGGTCTTCCATGAACTCTCTCCAAATTGCTACTCGGTCTGCGTCTGGTAAAGCTGCCATGATTTCTCCTATACTGCTATCGGGCCTCCGAGGGGTCCGTAGAGGGGTCCCAGAAGGTGGCCCGTGGGTGCGTTTCCCGCCGGTGCCGCGGCTGTTGGGTAGCTGATAAACGGCGGCGCGGGGTAGATGATCTTGGGGGGATGAGCGACAACGGTCGTGCCGCTTATCGTCAGTGTGTCCCCGAATTCTTCACTCATTGGTCGAATTAGTTTTAGATGTTTTGTGATTGAGCCGGGTCTAACCAATAGGGGCGAAACACCCTTGCCCAAAGCCAGCATCTCGGCATCCGATAGAGCGACATTTAAATAAAGAACAACCTCGGCAAGCTCGCCGTCGTCGAACTCGTCGGTTCCGTGTTTGCTTGCAAACAGGCCCAATTTATATGCAGCACTAGATGTTATTCCGTCTGGCGTATCGCTTCCGTCAGCCACCCCATTCAAAAAGACCTCTAGTAAATTTGACCCATTCCATCGACCGCCGATCCCGTACCATGTATCGGCAGAAAGCGCCGAGGCAATCTTCGCCTTTGTCCAAGTCGATCCGGTATGATGAAAGATTGCCTGCCGAAAATCGACATTGCTATGGTCCCATGAGAAGCCCGCCCCTGTGCCAGCGGAAAGATCAATAGCAAACGGCTGATTAATTACTGCTATTTGGGTGGTGTCATTCCTGTACCAGAAATGGAAACTGTAAGCGGTCGGCGTAGAAAAAACCGTATCGCAGAGAATGTAGTCGCTGGAACCGTTGCCCTTACGAGCCACTATCTGCCTCCACCCACCGATCCAGCGCCGGGACTGTCGCCGCCCATAGTTTCTTCATGGGTAATCCCTCCACTGCTCTGCCGCACTAAAGATTTCGCTCACGTCTTCACTCCACCGCCATCCATAGAATGTCGTCGTCACTCGCGTCACAGATGATGTAGAACTGGTTCAGGTTGAAGCAGGGTATCCAGGGTGTCTGGGCGCCGGGCTGCAGTTCGTAGCCAGCGGTAGTCGTGGTCGTACCTGCGGCCACCGTCACCCCGGACCCGCCCAAATACACGTCGCTGGCGTTCCCGTTGGGCGCCACGAACATCACCATGCGGCATTTGCGAGCCGCAAGCTGGACGGCGGTTGCCGACCCAGCGCGCTCGCCGGTCCAGATGTTTCCGTATTGAATATTCTCGACTTCCGCCATTACTTAAGCCAGAACGTCACGTGCGTTGCGCCGGTCAAATCGCAAAAAATTCCCGTGGTCGGGAAAAGAACGCCCTCGAAGTTACTGAAATCGAAAAAAGTTTGTCCTCCCTCTAGCTGCCCCGCGAGTTCAAGAACGTTGGTTCCCGTGGAACTTCCGCTATCCGTCAATTCTAATTTCCAGTCGGCATTGTTTGCGTTCACGAGTACGCCCATCAGGGAGGTCGGCGTTGCAGAAACTACGGCGTCGGCGGTGACATTGACCCTGCGATAAAGTGGTGGCATTTCATTCTCCTTTTAGTTATGCGACAGCAACCCCACAATGAGCCGCGGCTAGGCTCCAGTCAATAAACAAATCGAATCCTGCCTTTTGAACCTTTCGACAGAAGACGAGGTCTTCTCCACCCTCCTCCATACAGAAGGGGCTTTCACCTAATGCTTCCACTACGCTCCTGTGAACCATCCAGAACCCTGCCCCTGCGGCGTCCACCTTTTCCAATCCTTCGCCAATCTCGTTCTGTCCATACTGCGTGTACTGCGCGATGCCGTCCTCCCAACCGTTTTCGTGATACACGACAGGGCCATAGGGCTCTGCCTTCTTCTTGTACCAACCTCCAACTATGCGCACGTCTTTTCTGCGCTCCATGTGCTTGAGCAGCTTCGCGATAGCCGTGGGCGGAATTAATACGTCACTATCGAGCATGAACAGGTATTCGGCATCGCTCCGGTCCAGAAACTGGTCATGGACAAGGTTCCTTGCATCTGGTAGGTACGTGCTACCGGCCACGATAACGTCATCCCACGGCTGGACACGCACGCTTGCCAGCATGTGCTTTGCCCACCTTGCGAAGACGACTTCGTCGAAGCACACCCCCCAGCAAATCGGGGTGGCGCGCACCATCGTTATCTCTTCGCGGTCCTCCTCGATGTGCGTCTCGGGTAGCTCACCCTTGTCCTTCATCTCCTGGATTATTTCGGCAATCTTCGCCTTGCCAAGAGATGATGACGCAGGAACGGTGTCGGGCTTCTTTCTAATTCTTCCCATTCAGCACCGTGTTGATGTCAACTCTCGGGTAAACCTCAAGCTGTCCCCCCACGGTAGCGTTCTCAACAGTAAGGCCCATACTGTCCGCAGAGTCACGGGCCATCGTATGGGCCTTGATAAGTCTCTTGTTTAGCCTGTCCCAATCTGCTGGACCAATCACCTCTTCGCCCGTGCTCCTGCGTATCTTGTAGGGGCAGTAATCAGGGTCGAAGTGATTCACGTCCACATCGTCTGGGCCGCGATACTTATACAGATCACAGCCCACAAGGTAAATAGGGTTATGACCCAAAGAAGCGGCAACCTGTATCGCCATGCTTGCTCCTCCCCCCCTGCTACATAGATCAGGAAGATGCCAGGCCCATTCGTCCACATCGCCTCGATATGTGCGATGGATGCAGTGATCTATAAAGACGGCATCTTTTCTGTAAGACTCGACCAAGTCGCGGTCGTGCTCGCGGAACAGAAACGTACTATCCCGGTAAAGCAGATCGTCCCAGTTCCACCAACCGTCGTCGTGGTTGACATCTACCATCACCCACCAGTTGGGGTCCCAGTCCAACCCCAAGAGGTTGAACCGATTCATGCCGATGGTGAACTCGTTCCGCAAACCGTCTACGGGCGTGTCGTTTAAACTCGGCCCGTTGCCGATTACGAAAGCTCTCAGGCTTCCACCCGAATCTTCATCAGTAGATAGCATGTGCCAACCGCTGACGCTGCTTGATCGTGCGAAGCGAAAACAGATGTTCCCGCAGCCAGGGCTCCCGCCGCAATCACCAGGGCCTGGTAAGAACCTGTTGCCTGCGCGGCAACATACGGCGTAGCTGCCACAATCTGGCCCCCGCCAGTAGCGGTGCCGATAGTGATGTCGCCTTCGGCTGCGCCCGATGTTTCGGTAGCTTCGTTATAGATAAGGCCTGCCTCCAGTACCTCGCAAGCCGTCCTTGCGTTAAAGATCACCTGCTCGCTGGCTGCCAGAGAGATGTCATACAACAGCGACTTGACCATAACGATGCCGGTGTTCCCCAGGCGCACCCAGTCCGCCGCATTGCCTCCCTCGTCAACCTTCATCCATAGACAGGCGTTGTCATCCGCGGCATTAACCTCGGAGTAGACTGCGCCCTTGTTGACGGTTGTAAATGGGGCGATGGCTGCGGGAGTACCTGTCCCCCACAGCCATGCTGGTTGATTCTCGGGTGCCAGCGGAGAGCCATAAGCCGAAAAGTTGCTTCCGGCTGCCGGATACTCCGAGGGTCCTACGACAAGAGCCTTATTTGAAGAGGCCATTCTATGCCTCGACTCTTATCTTCATCAACACCCGATACGTGCCACTGAAGCTGGTGCCAGCATCATCGTGCGATGCAAACACGGAAGTTCCTGCAGCCAGAGATGCCCCTGCCGCCTTCAGCGTGAGTGTTACGTAGGTGCCCGATGCCTGTGAGAGGCCATAGGCTGTTGCTGCTACGATCTCAGCTCCGCCAGTAGCCGTGCCGATAGTAATGTCACCCAGCACGGCACCGGACGTTCCGGTGGCCTCTTCCCAGAGTATTCCAACCTCAAGGATTTCACTCGCCGTAACGGCATGGAACATCACTTGCTCTGAGTCGGCTGCGTCGATGTCGAATAGCGATGACCTGACATGAACTACGCCAGTCTTGCCTACGCTTACCCAATCTGCGGCGTCTCCGCCTTCATCGACCTTGAACCACAAAGCGGGGTCGTCGTCGGTAGTGTTGACCTCAGAATAAAGCGACCCCTTGTTTACGGTAGTGAAGGGAACGATAGCGCCGGGAGTTCCCTGCCCCCATAACCAGGCGGGCATACCCTCAGGCGCCATGGCAGGGCCATAAGCCTGAAGGACATTCCCGGCACCTTCTCCATACGCAGGGGGGAACAGAAACTGGGCTTTAGTTGAAGTAGCCACTGTTTCCTCCTATGCGCTTGTGCTAAAGCCGACTACGGCAGACATCCAGTTCTCTCGCGCGAGCACGAAACTGTATTCGCCCACGACTTGCCCGAAAGCTGCGGTGTCGCCCACTTTGCCCAAAGGCTCCCAGAAGAACGGGTCAATCGTGACAAAGCCACAGGTACTGGTGTCCAAGATGTAGAGACTGTCGGTTGGGCAGTGTCGGTCCAGCACGAGGTTCAGCTCGTTGCCGTCCACCGACCCTTGAATCCGGTCGATGACCATGCCGCCCATTCGCTCTGACCTTTCGGTGCGGATTGCACCCGCATAGAACGAAGCGACCTTGCGCTTACCCCAGGAGTTGCAGAGAATTAGATCCGGTGCGCCTCCTGCATCCCAGCAGTCTTGAAGCTCGTCTTGGATATTTGCTTCGGTCAAAGCTGGAGTTGAACTCAGTGTGTTGATATTGGTCGAGATGTAGGTCTCCAGTCCGCCCATAGCAGAGACCGTGCTTGCGCTTCCTGCTTTGCGCTGACCGTGATAGAGCGTCAGATTGAGCAGGCCAAGCAGTTCCGTCATCGCCTTGTCGATTTCGCGCTCGACTAGATTTCCAATGCCGTATCGCTGCAGGTTCGCAGCTGACCGGCTGATGTCGATTTCCTTGTGGAAAATCTGAGTCGCGTTCGTGGCGCTGGTTGCCTCGGTCCACGCTGAGTCGGTACTATCCGTACCTTCGACGCGTGCCCGGCCAACGATAGTCACTCCGGCGCTGTTCGCGTGCGTAGCCTGCGTGCCTCCGTAGGCTCGCGTGACGGTTAGAGCATGGGTGGAGATTGCAGTGATGTGCATGTACTCAAGATCGACAAGCACGATGTCTCCAACCTGGAAGTTCGTACCACTGTCCACCGTCATGGTGACTGAAGTGGAATCACTCGTTAGAGCTGCGGTGTTGATGGCGTCGGTTCGATCCAGCCGCGTATCCAATAGCCATTCGTACGGCTGGTTGGGTCCACCGGGACCATTCGCGAAGCCAAACGAACTCTCGTTGTTCAGCCCCAGAGCGAAAATGCCGGGGGTTTCCCAGGCGTCTGTGTACAAAATTCTGTCAGTCACGACTCTCTTTTGAGGAATCGTGGCCGAATAGGTAGGTTGCTGTCCCTTTCGGGTAGCCATGTTTCTGTCCTTTTAATTTTTAGGGGAAGTGACTAATAGAGGCTTTGTTTCCAGTCGAGGTCTGCTTTGCCTTGCGGGCTGATATTCAGATCCTCTTCTGTTAAGCCCAGCTCACGATACTTCGCCTGTAGTAGGCGGAGCTGACTTGGATTTCGCCTTGCGCCCCCGAGTAGTTTGCCCTCTGAATCCTTTGGATACAGATAGGTGTCAACTTCCTGTCGGAATTCTTTCGCCAGGTCCTCTGTCGCGACCTGACCTTGCGACGGAACCACGCCGGCAGATGTGCCGGCGCTGCGAGCTGCGATGGACTTGGCTAAATCCTCAAATCCTTGGCCGACCTGGAACCAGGGCTTCCCCTTGTTCTGCTCGGCATACTCCGTCAGCTCGGGTTCGCTGCCCGAAACACCCGTCGTTTCCAAAATCTGCGCAATCTCCGTCTCTCTTCCGGGGGGCGAGCTGGCAAGCTCGGGAGCTTCGACCTGTGGTGGGGTCTCCTGCTCCGACTCCGGTTCTGGCGAAGTGGATTGCGCTAGAAGCTTGTCGATGGCCGCATTGCGTTTGATTTCTGTGAGGTCTGCGCCCTCTTTCAAGAACGGGCGGAAATCCTCAGCAGCCTGATCGTACGCAGACAGCACCCCGGCAACTTCACTGGTTACGGCGGCTTTGACCTTATCGCCGGTACTCTGTTTCAAGCGGGTTACTATTCGATCTTCTTGCGCTTTCAGCTCTTCCTTCTGTGCTTCCTGCGCCGCTTGAAAATCGGACACAGAAACGTAATCCGGTGGAGTCTCTGGTTCAGGCGTCGCGCTTGCCAGCGCAACGGGTTCCTCAACGAGAGGCTCCGCAGGCGTCTCTTCAGCCATAAGGCCTCCTAGATTTTTAAGACGAAATCCCCGCCGAATGGCAGGGATCTGCTCCTCTTGCAAGGTTTAGTTTACCCTAATCTTCAATCATGTGCAACCTAATAATTGCTAGCCATGCCATGCCCAGACAAACCGCGCCAGGCCTTGCCGCACCGAACCCCGCCCTGCCGAGCCACGCCATGAAATTAAGACAAAAAAGCCCCACGGCTAGGTGGGGCTTTGCGCCTCTCGTTTGACTATTCGGTTATGTTGTTATTATACTATACGCAACGCCTCTTGGAGGAGACATGGATGAGCACGAGCGCGAGATCATGAAAAATATCGACAGCCCCAAGACGGGGTATGACCCCCATGCGCCAAGCCGCTTCCCGAACTACGATGTCAAGCCCGGCGATATGGACCCTATGCTTAAGGGCATCTTGACATTGCTGATTATTGTGGGGCTTGTGGTGGGCATTCTGGTTTTCGCCCCATACTGAGTCCAGACAGCAAGCAGCCCCGCGAGGGGCTGTCTGCTTGTGGAGCAAGGGCCTACTAAGGCTATTCTACATCCAACTTCGAGGATTCTCGAAATAATCTTTGTCGATAGTCCCGTTATTGCCGTGAAGTAGGCGAGCGAATTTCTCCAGAAGAGCTTCCTGATATTTCAGTTTATCTTGCGGAACGCCGACGGCATCGCTGATTCCCATCAAGCCCTCGGCGAGGGGGTTGTTCCAGCCATGCTTGCCGCAAAGCAGCCCCGCCTCAACAGAGCGGGGGGACGCCTTCAGGGCAGCGCCCATCGCCATCTTCATCCCGCTGTAGAAGGTTTTCGTGTTCCTCTTGTCTTGAACAATCAGCTTAGCAAGTCGCGCCTCGTCCTCCTCGCGCTCGGCTGCTTCGGCTTGCGACCCTGGTTCGGGCGGGGGGACGCGTTTCTCCTCCCGCCTCAGTATGTCCTCCGCGATGAGCTTGGCCGCCTCTGCGTCCGCCCCTGCTACCGCGGTGTCGAGGCGTTCGGCCTCCGCAATCTGCTGCGCCTCCCTAGCGCGCTCTGCTGCTGCACGCTTGTCCGCTTCAGTTACCTTACCCGTCCCATACGTATTTATCTGGGTCATTGTTCGTCTCCTTTGTCAATCCGGCTAGCGTTCGCTTCTTTCAGGGTGCGCCATCCATGTACCGTCATGATGTGAATGGTGTGGCACCTGTGGCAGGTAAACACCGCGTCAACCGCGTCCTTTCTTGGAAACAGTGCATATTCACATTTCACTTTTTCACCTCGTCTTTCTATCTTTCCGCGGCATACTACCATTCCTTTCAGGCGCTTTCTCTCTGCTTGCTTCTGCTTCTTTAGCTCAAGGAACCGCTTGCGCGTCTCCGACATTAGAAATCAATTCCCAGTATTCGGAGTATGTCTTCGACGGTTTCTTCTGGATCAAGGCCCAGCTCCCTAGCACGGGATCGTATCGCATCCAACGCGCCGTCTGATATTTGTATATCACCTTGAGATACTCCACCTTGGGATACTCCTATTCTCTCGCCAATGAAGAATGCGGTGTTCTCTCCAAGTATTGTTCCTATTTCTTCAATGGCTCCCTCTGGAATAACTTGTGAGGGGAGAATGACAGGCGGAGCGTCCTCCATAAAGCGACTATAGAATGGCTTTAGTGGCTCTGGAATTTTCCCTAGATCACCACCAGACTGAGCCATGAGTGAGGCGAAAAGCTCAACCTCTCCACCCCACTGCCCTTCCGGTATTACATCAAGAGGAACATCTGCTATACCGGGGAATTGACGTATTAAGTTAATCATACCTACATGCTCTGGAGTAGCCCTAGAGGGATCAGAAAGAACCTCTTCCACGGCCTTCCTGAAGCTAACACTCTTGGAGAGTCTTTGCCCAACACCCACAGTATCAAGCTGGTGAGCGAGTTCGTGCAGGAATGTGGATATATCGTTGCCATAAGCAAGCTCTATAAGACTGGGAATCTCTTGCTCGCTGAAGCGCTGTCCTGTACGCACGACGCGGAAATCCCTATGTGCTAGTCCACCAAATTCTCCGCGGATGTCTATGTTCTCAATGGCTGGTTGGGCGTGCTTGAATATCCACGGCTTCAAACCGGGAAAGACTTCTTTCATCCTCGATATGGCCCTGTCTATCTTCGCTTTGCCGGTAAGTTTTTCGCCACCTAATCCTAGAGTTCCAGTAAGCGCTCTTCCCTGCGCTTCCTGTACCCTGCGGAGAAACGAGGCTTGATCCTCGTTCGGAAGAGGAACCAAATCCTGGGGCGGAGCATCGCCGGGGAGAGACGGTAATCCACCATCCAAGTTCCCCGGTGCGCTCTGTTGGTCTACTGCTAACGGCGATGGGCCTCCGTTTTGCACCCCCTCCGCCTCCTCGTAGGCACCCTCTAACCTGAACAACAACTCCTCAACCTCAATGCCCATACCCTCGGAGATGTCCATCAGCTCCTCGATTTCGGAGTCTCCCAAGGTGTCGCCGTAGCGCATCATGTCTCTTGTCAGGCGCCACATGGGCATCGTCAGTACGTTCTGCCACTCCATCCAGGTGAAGTCAGGCTGCGCTTGCTGGGCCTCCTGCAGCTCCTCCAGGCTTTCAAAGACGGGCAGTTTGTCGGGGTCGTCCTCGATATACGGCGCAAGCTCTGGGTTTCTAAACATGAAGTTGTTGCGCCAGTCGATGTACTGCTGCAGGATGGGGTTCTCGCGGAAGAACTTCTTCCTTGCGGGCTTATCCAGTTTGAAGTAGGTGTCCCATAATGGCGCGACGTTCTCGTTGTATCTAAAGTTCTGACTGCGCGTGAGATAGAAGACGTCCAAACGCTTCGCGATAGCAGGGTCCGTCAGCTCTATCGGATGTAAACCCTGGTCCCACTCTGCTTTGCCGGGAGTTTCCCCGCCCATAATCTGCAGCCACCCCTGCAGCATGTCAGTGCTTAAGTTATCCGTGGAGTGCGTGTCTTTGTTGAGAAACGCAGTCTGGAAGACCTCGCCTAAGCCGTCTGCTACATCCCGCTTGTGCTGGACAGGCAAGTCATTCCACTTGTTCCATATCTCGTCTATCAAGAACTTCTGCAGCTGCTGTTCGGGTTCAAACTCCAGCGCCAGTTGACGAGACTCGTAATCGGGGTTCTCCCGATAGAAGTCATTTAAGGCAGTGTCGTCCCCCGACTCGTACAGTTCCCATGCCGCCTCGTAGTCATCTTTGAGTTTCCTCAAATGCTCTTCGCCAGGAGGATAGGCTTTCATCGGCATGCCCAATGTAGACCCAAGGGCCCCTATCCCGTACTCAATTCCGGCACGTCTTTTAGCCTCTTCGTAGTGTTCCCCTTGTTGGCTGGTCATTGCAAGGCCAGCTTCCTGTGCCGTAATCTCCAGGGTCGCAACCATGTTCGCCAGCATACGATTTGTTCTGTAGTCGTCATACTGGTCTACGCGAGGTAAGCCAAGGTGTTCTCTAATGTTGCCCTCGATGTTGACCCCCCCTGCAGGGCCAACACCTAAGAGGGCAGTGACGCCTTTAACTGTGCGGGTAAGAGGCAAGAACGTCCTTATCTCCTCTTTCTTGCCCTTCAGCAATTGATGCGCCCACGAAATAGGGGCATGGGGAGCCGTTAGCATCGACATGAAATCGAACATGCTGGTACGGCCCTCGGTATCATCCAGCCTCGCGAGTGTTATTGCTCGCTCCCACGCAGGGCCTGATTCGTTCTCTAAAGCAAGTGCATACTGCTGGTCTGAAATCTCGCCGTCCTGTAAAAGTTCTTCTAAAACGCGACGCGCTCTACCGACATCTCGTTGCTCGTCCTGCGTCAAAGAGTCCAGCGCGTACTCCCATTGCTTGAATGGCAAAGCAAGACTGAGGGGATCTGCAAAGATTTGATTCCCCAGGAAGTCGGGCAGCATTGGCGCATTGATGCGGATTTGCCCCTCCAGCCTCTGTGGTAGTCCCGCCTCTGGCCGAAAGCCCTTCTCTAAGAAGTCCTGTGTTCTGAGATAAAACGAGGTCATCGTGGGTCTATTGAGT
>LAZR01001906.1_pt1 | contig 12628 bp, 9 predicted proteins | sample 329461 | NCBI WGS metagenome assembly LAZR01 (sample SAMN03002196, study PRJNA259156) | marine sediment metagenome | biome: sea floor; feature: Hydrothermal impacted sediments; material: marine sediment; isolation source: Loki non-amplified sample from Loki's castle hydrothermal vent sediment ...
AGGGGACAGGCTACTTTTTCTTCAAGAAAAAGGAATTCCTCTGCTTGCGGACATCATGTCAGAAAAAGTAGCCTGTCCCCCTTTTTACAGCCAGTTATGCTTGAGGTACCAGTTAAGGGTTTCTTGAATAGCATCTTGCAGGGAATACTGAGGTTGAAAAGATAATTTCTCTTTTGCTTTTTTCATATCTGCAATCCAGCCTCTCTGCCTCATTTGCTTAAATTTACCCAGGTTGAGAATGCTCGGTTTCTTTTTTATCCTGCCCGTAATATCGGCGATCAAAGCTACAAGATAGCCTATGGGGATGGGAATTCTCACTTTCTTTAATTTTTTATCCATTGCCTTTCCAGCAAGTTCTCCGAACTCATCATAGCTGTAGGGATTCTGGTTGCCGATATTGAAGATTTCTCCACTTTCCAGTTCTTTTTGGGAGCAAAGATACAAGGCGCTGATAAGATCCTTGACATAACACAAACTCATATATCTTTGCTTTGAACCGATCGCTGGAAGAGCTCCACGCTTTATCCATTTGAAATATTGAAGGAAATCTTTATCCCTTGGGCCAAAAATAGCAGGAGCTCTTAAAATGACTATCGGATAGACCTCCTTGAATTTTAAAGCTTCGGTTTCACCCCTTAGCTTGCTTTTGCCGTAGGGTGTGATGGGCTGAGGAACGTCGCTTTCCTGGACTGGTTTCCCGTCAAAGGAAGGCCCAACAGCTGCGATACTGCTGAGGCAGATAATTTTTTTGGGAAGTATCTTCTGATCATGGAGAGACTTGAAAAGGCTTGCCGTTCCTTGTTGGTTTACTGTATAATAATCAGCTACATCGGAAGAATTGGTTAAGCCGGCGACATGAAAGACATAGTCGATGTCAGAAGGAAGAGAAGGAATCGTGAGAAGATCTCCTTCTAAAAGATGAATTTTGAGTCCTTTTAACCATTTCAGATTATGAGGATCTCGGACAAGCGCAAATATTTCAGCGCTTTTATCCAAGAGAAGTTCTGCGAGATGGCTTCCGATAAAGCCGGTTCCTCCGGTGAGAAGAGCTTTCATTGATTAGATTGTATGAAAATTGCCCGCCATGGTCAAACCTGAACCATTTAGGGCCTATGAAGAATTAGCGGAGAAATTTCCTGTGTTATGAAGAGAAGTTAAAAAAGGAGGAGAGAGTGGATATTTTTGATAAATGCTATAACTTCACACGTGCTGACGAGGCCAAGGCAACGGGGATGTATCCCTATTTCACACCTATTCAAGAAGTGAAAGGTAATAAAGTTAAAGTTGACGGAAAAGAGATGATTATGGTCGGGTCTAATAATTACCTGGGGCTGATAAACCATCCCCGGGTTATGAAGGCAGCTCAGGAGGCTGTGGATAAATATGGCGTTGCTACCTGCGGTTCGAGATTTTTAAATGGCACCCTGGATATTCATATTGAACTCGAAAAAAAATTGGCAGAATTTATGAAAAAAGATGCGGCTCTTGCTTTCAGTACAGGTTTTCAGACCAATCAAGGAATAATATCTACACTAATCGGCAAGGGAGATTCAGTCATCATAGACAAGCTGGTTCATGCAAGTATAATTGATGCTTGTCGCCTCACCTTCGGGAACGTTTACCGTTTCAAACATAATGACATGGCTGATTTGGAGAAGGTCCTTTCTTCCCTGGATAAGGATGCAGGAAAGTTGGTTGTTGTGGACGGAGTCTTCAGCATGGAAGGAGATCTGATAAACTTGCCTGAAGTTGTAGCACTCTCTAAGAAATATAGCGCCAAGATCATGGTCGACGATGCTCATGGAATAGGTGTCATGGGAAAGAGCGGAAGAGGAACCTCTGAACATTTTGGAGTCGAGGACGACATCGATTTGGTAATGGGCACATTCAGTAAATCCATATCTTCATTAGGAGGGTTCGTAGCTGGGGACGCTAAAGTTATCTCTTATATCAAACATTTTGCTCGTGCCTTGATTTTTAGCGCCAGCATTACTCCTGCCTCTGTCGCAACAGCCATAGCAACGGTCGATATTATCCAGACTGAGCCTGACAGAAGAGAAAAATTATGGAAAATTACAAAAAAAATGAAATCTGGATTCCAGGCTTTAGGCTACAACACTGGGCCAACTGAAACTCCAATCATCCCAATCATAGTCGGGACTGATGAAACGGCTTTCATGTTGTGGAGACTACTCAGAGAGGATGGCATTTTTACAAATCCTGTTGTTTATCCTGCTGTTCCGAAGGGTCAATCCCTCATAAGAACAAGCTATTCTGCTACGCATACAGAGGAGGAACTGGATACTGTGCTTGTGAGCTTCGAGAAGGGTGGTAAGCAGTTGGGAATAATAAAATAAGAAGGTTGGAGAAATCTATTTTGTCGTCTTTTAGTATTTCTATCTCATTTTATAAGTTGTGGATGATAACAAAATGATAGCTAAGTATGGACGAATATTTTCGGCTTTAATTCTAATCTGCTTCGGCTTTTTGACGGTTGAAGGTTCTGTTTCTATCCTGCCCTTGGAACAGATTAAAGCAGGAATGAAAGGCAAGGGGAAGACTGTTTTTGAGCAGGATATAATTGAGGAATTTGACGTCGAGATTCTGGACGTTCTGTATAACTTTACTCCAAAAAGAAATATGATCTTGGCTAAGCTTAAGGGGGAAATTTTTGATAAGGCTGGAGTTATCCAGGGAATGAGTGGAAGCCCGGTCTATGTGGGAGGAAAGCTTATCGGAGCAGTTGCCTATAGTATCGGAGATTTTTCCAAAGAAGCAATTGCCGGTATCACTCCCATAGGAGAAATGCTCTCTATTGAAAGGAAGGAAACTGCGAAATCTTCTTTTTCTCCTCAAATCCCGTTTAAAAAGAGCATGAGTTTAGAAGAGCTTTTTGAAATAAACAAGGAATTTCTTCTTCCCAGGTCTTCTTTCGTTTCTGAAGGACAAACCTTAACACCTTTAAGCATACCACTTGTCTTTAGCGGCTTTTCCTCCAACGCGTTCGAGAGAGCCAAAGTATTTTTTTCTGGCCTGGGATTTAATCCCGTTAGAGGAGGCCTTTCAGGACAATCACTTCAAGGTATATCCTCTCCTGATCTTGCTCTTCGTGAGGGAGATCCTGTGGCTGTTCAACTTATCAGGGGCGATATGGACATGTCTGCACACGGGACAGTAACACATGTCGATGGTAATAAGATCTTTGCTTTTGGTCATCCTTTATATAATTTGGGCGCAGTTGATTACATCATGAGCAAAGCCAGAGTTATAACTGTTGTTCCAAGGTTCTCCACTTCTTTCAAGATGTCTTCCACTGGTGCCCTTGTGGGGAGCTTTGCTCAAGACCGGATTTCCGGGGTATTTGGTAGGATAGGGAAAATGCCCAAACTCGTTCCTGTCAATGTCCAAATGACGGATACAAAAGGCAATATAAAGAATTTCAAGATAGAAATAGTCAATGATAAAATTTTGACTCCGGCTCTTGTCAATCTTTCGCTGGCGAGCATCTTATCAGCGGAGGAGAGAGCTTTTGGTGAACTTTCCCTCGAGCTCAGGGGTGATGTCTACCTGGATAACGGGACGAGTATTCATCTTGAGGATCTTTTTTCCGGAAGTTTTAATACTTCAGGAACGAGACTCTCGAACCTTATTGCTGCAGTTGTTTATTTCTTGATTAATAATGCGTTCGAAGATTTAGGCATACATCGCATAGACTTGAGTGTTCGTACTTCTGAAGAGGCCAAATTCTCATACTTGGAAAAAGTATGGCTTGATAAATATGAGGCCTCGCCAGGCGAGAGGATAAGAATAAAGGTTTATCACCGCACTTTCAGGGGAATAACCGAGGTCCAAGAGGTGGGAATACTTGTTCCTCAACTCCCATCGAACTCAGAATTTCAGCTTTTCATTGGTGATGCGGCATCAATGGCTCAAGTAGAGATGAGCCAGTATAAAAGAGGAACCTTTATTCCCCGAAGTTTGAACCAGTTAATAAGGATTTTAAATAATCTAAGGAAAAATAACCGTATTTATTTTAAGATAATCGCTTCCAAGCCCGGTCTTTTTCTGAAGGGCGAAGAAATGCCGAATTTGCCTCCCACGATGAAATCCATGTTTTCTTCTCCTCGGGCTGCAGCTTCTGCTCCTATTGAACTTGACAAATCAACTCTGAGCGAATATCAATTGCCCCTTCCTTATGTTTTCAACGGAGCAGTCATGATTCCGATTAAAATAAAGAAATAGGAGAGAAAGGGAATGAAAAGACTATTGGTTCCAATGTTAGTTACTCTTGCCTTTTTGGTTCAGGCTCTTCAAGGAGTAGTTCCTCAAAAATGGGAAGTACGAAGTAAGGATGATTTTTTGAAAGGCAAGTTTGATGGGATCTCAGTATCTTATGAAGGCATGCTTTCCCTCTCTCCTAAAGAGGAAAAAATTGGTGGGCCTGAGGAGGAATTCTACTTATCACTCCTTATTACCCCCGATGGAGTCTTATATCTTGGAACAGGTCATGGAGGAAAGATATACAGAATCAAAAAAGGAGGGGAACCGGAATTATATTTCCAGGTGCCGGAGATGGGTGTCTACTGTCTTGCCCGGGACAGAAAAGGAGATCTTTATGCAGGAACATCGCCAAACGGGAAGATTTGGAAAATCACCGATAAGAGCAAGGGAGATGTTTTTTTCAATCCGCGCGAAAAATATATCTGGGATTTACTGTTTGTTGATAAAGATGTATTGCTCGCTGCGGTTGGTGAGAGTGGAGGCATTTATCAGATAAACAAGGAGGGAGAAGGAAGACTAATCCTGAAAGCAGAGGAAAATCATATTCTTTGTCTCAAAAAAGATACGAATGGAGACCTTTTCGCTGGGAGCGGTGGGAAGGGTCTTCTTTACAGGATTTCTAAAGCGAAGATGGCTTCCATTCTGTTTGAATCCCCGTATGAGGAGATTAAGAGTATTGCTCTTGATAAGGAGGGGAATATTTATGCTGCAGCTAGTGGGGCTGTTATCAAACCAAAACAAGAAGAAACTCCAGTTTCCTTAATAAGAGAAACAGCTGTTACTGTATCGCCTTCTGGTCCGGGAACTAAAGAGGTTCTATCTTTAGTCCGAAAACAGCCAAGTGCCCTTTATAAAATAGATAAACAAGGAATAGCTAAGAGACTCTGGTATTCCAGCGAGGAATTGATTTACAGCCTGCTCTGGAATGAGAGAGAGGAAAAACTTATTTTTGGTACTGGAGGCAAAGGAAGAATCTATTCTGTTGATAAAGATGAAAAGACATCCCTTATCGTCCAGAAAAAATCTGAACTGGTCTATTCCCTCCTTCCGCATGATTCAAAAATTTATTTTCTTTCTAATAACCCGTCCGATTTGAGCATCTTTTATCCTAACCAGAGATTTAGTGGGGAGTATCTGAGTCGGGTTATGGATACTAGAACAATCTCTTCCTGGGGGAGAATAGAATGGGAAGCCACAATTCCTTCTGGATCCACTCTCCAGTTTCTAACGCGCAGCGGAAATTCAAGCAATCCAAACAAGACTTGGAGCAACTGGTCCCCGCCTTATCAGAAAAAGCAAGGAGAGCAGACTTTAAGCCCCAGGGCTCGCTACGTACAGTTTAAAGTCATGTTTAAAATTCAATCTGGAAAGAAATCTCCTCTTCTTCAAAAAGTTTCTCTTTTCTATCTTCAAACAAATATTGCCCCTGCTATCAAAAAGATAGAAGTGCTTCCTCCTAACGAGATCTATCTTAAGCCGCCTGAACAGGAAGAGATTATATGGGGGGCGGATGTGAGCATCTCTGAGCGGGCTGTTAACAAGGATAAAGAAAAGTCTCTATTCATCGCAAAAAAAACTGAAAGAAAGGGATACCAGACTATTATCTGGGAAGCGGCAGATGAGAATGGAGATGCTCTCCTTTTCTCCTGCTATATTAAAGGAGAAGGTGAGAGCCAGTGGAGAGTTTTAAATCAGAGATGGACAGATTCAATCTATGCCTTTGATACACTTTCTTTTCCTGATGGAACTTATTTTCTGAAGCTAGTGGTTTCTGACATTCCTTCTAATCCTGTGGGCACAGAGCTAAAATCAGATAAAACGAGCAATCCTTTTATAATCGATAATTCTCTTCCGACAATCAAAAATTTCAAAGCTGAAAAAGAAAAGAAAAAACTAAAATTGACTTTTTCTGCTGAGGACTCCCTGTCTTACATCAAAGAAGTCAGATACCTCATCAGGCCCGATGAGTGGCAAAGTATTTTTCCAGTGGATGGAATTTGTGACTCAAAGTGGGAGAATTTCAGCTTGACATTAACCTTACCCCTCAGATTTGACAATCTACTTACAGTCAAGGTCAAAGACCGCCACGGCAATATCGGTGTTTACAAGTACGCCTTTTAAGCCAGACCACGAAACCTGTCCAGCATTCAGCAATTTGTGGAGCCTTTATTTTACAGGACCTTGATTTGTCTTATGTAGGGGTTTGATTTTGCAGAACCTTGATTTATTTTATGTAGGGGTTTGATTCATCAAACCCACCTTTTTGAATATATAAATAATTAAAGGAGTCTGATGAATCAAACAACAACGGGCTTGATAAATCAAGCCCCTACAGGTTTCAGTTCCCCGCCTCTGGTATTGCTTTGAACTAAGTACTACCTGTTTTGCTCTTTGCTCTCTCTAAATACTTACCTTGTCTTGTATCGATACGAACGGTTTCCCCTTCTTTAATGAATTGAGGGACATTTATAGTAATGCCAGTTTCAAGCACAGCGGGCTTAGAACTGGCAGACTGAGTAGCTCCCTTAAGGAAGGGTTCAGTTTTGACCACCTTTATGTCTATGGTCAATGGAGGTTCTATTCCGACATGCTTTTCTTCATGTCTTTCTACAAGGAAGACAACATTGGGAACAAGGTAATTGATTCCATCGCCAATTATTTCTGAAGCAAGTTTTATTTGCTCGTAGTTTTCAAGATTCATAAAGACATATTCGTCTCCGCTTTTGTAGAGATATTCCATCTCGACCGTTTCAAGGAAGGCCCGTTCTACCTTGTCTTTTGAGCGGAACCTGTAATCCAGCAGAGTTTGATCCCTGAGGTTTCGAAGTTTTGTTTGCATTAAAGCCTGGCCTTTGCCAGGAGTGACGTGAGTGGCCTCGAGAACCTTGTAGATTTTCCCCTCAACTTTTATGGTCATTCCTTTTCTTATTTGAATTGCGTTTATCAATTTTTCTCCTTAATTCATTTTTACAGGGGGTTATGCTCCCTGTTCTAAAGTTACCTTAAAAAAAGAGACATGTTTATGCTTAACTCCAGCCAAGTTATTAATTCTCTTTTCTTACTCCATCATCGATATGAACGATATACACTTTTGCTCCTGTTTTTTCCAAAGCTTCGGCTATACTTGCTGCTTTATCGCAGGCATAAGCAAAAATGCAGCCGCCTCCCCCTGAACCGTTTGTCTTTGCTCCAAGAGCTCCAGCTTTAAGGGCCGTTTCTATCATCTGCTCGATTTTTGGTGTGGAGATACAGAGATAATCTCTAAGAACTTCATGCTGGGATGTAAGCAAATCCCCGAATCGGGCGTGATCAAAGACATCCGATCCGAAAAGCGTTTCTCCTTCAGCAGCCAAATTCCTCGTGAGAAGAGTTCCTTTTAATAGTCTTCTTGCATCAGGAGAAAGCTTTTCAATTTCATCTTCTACTTCCTGAATAGGAGAGCTTTTTAAACTGAAACCTTCTCTTTTTTTTCGAAGATTGGCTACTCCCTGAAGAACGTGGCTTTTGATGTAGCCAAGCATTCCGGTTGTGTCCTTTTTCTGGAGGGAATCGGCCAGCACAAATTCTTTCAGAGGATTTTTGAGCTTTCTGATTTTTAATTTTTCGTCAAAATTTATGGAAATAACACCTCCGAGAGATGAGGCATAATGATCCATTTTGCCTCCTGGTTCTTTGAACTCAGCCACTTCTGCCAGGAAGCCCAGCTCTGCAATTTCATCGGCCTTTTTGGCTCTCTCGTCCCTGGCTGTTTCCAGTAAGAATTTTATCCAGGCAACGACAAGAGCGGAGGAGCTTGCAGAGCCTGCATTTATCGGAACTGTGCCTTGAATAAGACAGTCCCATCCTGCTGGCAAGTTTATGCCTTTTCTTTTAAGTAAGTTTATCGAGCTTTTTAAGTAATCTCTTTCTTTGGTGTATTCGAGTTCTTTTTCAACAGAAAATTCTTCAGTGTCTTCGATATCAGGCAGGTTGATTTTAAATATCCTGTCTTTTCTTTTTTTGCCGCTTATGGAAATTCTCAAGTTTATTGCAGCCGCAATAATGGATAAACCGAAATAGTCTTGATGTTCCCCGAAGAGACAGATCCTCCCTGGTGCAGATACTCGAAGTTTCTCTTTTGTCATGACTTCTTTTTATACAAACTGAGATGAAATCTGTCAATGGGGTAAATGGAGTCAGACTTGCAAAACTTGGATACGCGCGCGTCAAAGGGTCAGGCCCTTTTTTCCATCTTTTTTTCAAGAGAGCTTTCGAAATGCCCAGCATTATCAATGATTTTGCATGCTATCTCGGAAAAAAACGCTTGCCATAAACAAGGAAGGAGTTGATTTAATAGGCATTTTTTTTTATAAAGGAGTCTTATCTTTAGGAGAAAGAAAATGACTGAGATCTGCTTTTTAGGGACAGGAGGAGCCGTTGCAACCAAAGAGAGGGATAACATGTCCTTTCTTGTTGACCATGATGAGACCCTGATCTTAGTCGACTGTCCGGGGACTGTTATCCAGAAGATAAAGAAGCTTAACTATGATCCCCGCAAGGTAACTTCGATATTGGTGACACATGTTCATCCTGACCATATTTATGGCTTACCTTCTTTTGTCCACAGCCTGATGCTGGATAGATGCCTTATCCGGCTTTTTGGTTCTAAAGAAGCTGTTCAATTCTGCCAGGATCTCCTTGATTTGTTTCATTTGCGGGATGAGAAAATAAAGGCAAAGATTGAGTTTGTTTCCCTTGATCCAGGAGAGAACTTCGAATTGAACGAATCGCTGCAATGTGTTTCTTACAAAGTGCCCCATAGTTCTTCATCCTTGGCCTATCGTTTTCGCTTCGAGGAGGAAAAGAAAGAATTGCTTTATTCAGGAGACACACCGCTAAATCCTTTGCTTTTTAAAGAAGCTTCAGGGGTAGATTATCTGATTCATGACTGCAGCGCTCCCTCTCGCTTTTTTAAGAAATATCCTTCCCTTCATACCGCGCATACTCATTCGCTTGAACTGGGAAAGCTTTCCCAACAGGCAAAGGTCAAATGTCTTATTCCCTGTCATTTTTTTGGAGAATTAGAGTTTCCGTTTTCTGAAATCGAAGATGAAATAAGAAAAAACTACAAGGGGAGGCTTGTCATTCCGGAGGATTTTAAAAAAATAACCTTATAAGCTAATCTTTGAGGAAGGACTAATATAAACGTAATATATATTTTTTCAATGTCATTGCGAGCCCTGAAAGGGCGCGGCAATCTGTCGTTGCTAGCGAAGGGCGGCAATCTCATAGAAAAGTTGAGATTGCTTCGCTCCCTTCGGTCACTCGCCATGACAATTTATTATATGAGATCGCTAACCAGTTCCGAGCAAAGCGAAGGAATCTTCTTCGCTCCTCGCGATGACACTTGAATAATTGTGTTTGCTTTAGTTATTATTTTGGCAATGACATGTTAATGGCATGAATGAAAGAATTTGTTATTATTTTAATATTATTTTTTTCTTTAGTTCTTGTCTCGCAAACAGACTCAAGGAGAGAAATGGCTGACCTCGTTCTTCTCAACGGCACTGTCTGGACGGTCAATCCTGATCAACCCTGGGCGGAAGCAGTTGCCTTAAAAGGAGATAAAATTCTTGAAGCAAGCTCTTCCGAAGAAATAAAAAAGATGATCGGGAACAACACTCAAGTCATCGATTTAAAAGGAGACTTGGTCCTCCCTGGCTTCATAGATAGCCATACTCATTTCCTTCATGGGGGTTTTTCTCTGTTGAGCATTCGTTTAAGAGATGCGGAGAGTCGGGAAGAATTTATTACAAGAATTGATGATAAGGCTAAAGAAATCGGAAAGGGAGTATGGATTCTTGATGGTGACTGGGATCATCAGTCTTTTGATCCGCCTGAGCTGCCGAGGAAAGAATGGATTGATCCTGTCACTCGCCACAATCCTGTTTGTGTGAACCGCCATGATGGACATATGGTTCTAATAAACAGTTTGGCTTTGAAACTAGCTGGAATAACGAAAAATACTCCTACTCCTGTTGGAGGAGAAATCCTCAAAGACCCTGAGACGGGAGAGCCAACAGGAATTTTGAAAGATGCAGCCATGAATCTTGTAATGAGACATATACCAGAACCTTCTTTCAAGGAAAAGTTGAAGGCTGCTGAGGTCGCTCTAAAGCATGCGGCTGAAGCAGGAGTAACCTCTATCCATGATATGGCTTATGCCGAAGAATTTGAAGTATACCAAGAGCTTTTAAGGCAAAATAAGCTGACAGCTCGCCTTTATGTGTATATTCTCATAACTGAGGTTGAAATTTACGCGCGACTTAAATTAAAGACTCCTTTTGGTAACAATTTATTAAAGATTGGGGGATTAAAGGGATTTGTCGATGGATCATTAGGTTCGTCGACTGCCTTGTTTTTTGATCCTTATACAGACAATCCTCAAAAAAAAGGCCTGCTCTATTCTCAAATGTTTCCTGAAGGAATAATGGAGAAGAGGATTATCCAGGCTGATAAAGCTGGTCTTCAAGTGGCTGTCCATGCTATCGGAGACAAGGCAAATAACATTCTCCTTGACATTTTTGAAAGGATAATCACTCAGAACGGAGAGAGAGACAGGCGTTGGCGAATCGAGCATGCTCAACATCTTCTTCCCCAGGATATTGAGCGGATAGCAAACCTTGGCATCATTGCTTCTATTCAACCCTATCATGCCATTGATGATGGTCGATGGGCAGAGAGAAAGATTGGCAGAAAGAGATGTCAGTATACGTATGCCTTCAAGTCTCTTGTGGAAAAAGGTGCTGTTCTGGCCTGTGGTTCAGATTGGACAGTCGCTCCGTTAGATCCTATCAGTGGGATTTATGCGGCTGTGACAAGACAGACATTGGATGGGAAGCATCCCGAAGGCTGGTTTCCAGAACAAAAAATTTCCTTGGAGGAAGCTATTAGAGGTTATACTCTAAACGGCGCTTATGCAGAGTTTTCTGAGAATTTAAAGGGTTCTGTGGAAAAAGGAAAGCTGGCTGACCTGGTTGTCCTGAGCAGGAATATTTTTAAGATTCAACCTGACGAGATTCAAAAAACTGAAGTCAAAATGACTATCTTTAACGGAAAAGTCATTTACAAAAAATAGTTGGTTTAAATGATTTATATTTACTTCGCTGTTTTGATCGTTTCTTTTGCAATCCTGTTCAAGTCTGCAAGCTTCTTTGTCGAAGGAGCCTCGACTATTGCCAGGGTGCTGAACATTTCCAAAATGGTGGTGGGAATAGTGTTTGTTGGCATGGCAACCACTGCTCCAGAATTTGGCGCTTCAATCATTGCCTCCATTATGGGTCATCCTGAGATTGCCTTGGGCAATGCTATCGGTTCTGTCATTTGCGATGATGGAGTCGCCCTTGCTCTTGCTGCAATTGTTGCTCCCACCGCAATCTTAATCAACTGTAGAGTTTTAAAAACAGCCGGCCTTTTTCTTATCTCTATCGATATCCTGGCCTATATCTTAGCAAGAAATGGAACAATTGGTCGGATGGAGGGAGCTCTTTTCCTCATTATCTTTTGCTTTTATTTTATCTTCGTTCTCCGAAAACAGAGATACAATGTCGGAAAAGATGATAAGGAAAGAGATGGCTTAAGCGAGAAAGAAGAGAATCCTCCTGTATCAAAGCTGGCCTTGTTGAAGAAGCCTATTTTTCTATTTGCCGTCGGTATTACCGGGGTCATCCTTACCTGCTGGGCGATCATCTGGGCATCCATTCACATCGCTGAATATTTTTCTATTCCAAAAGTAATAATTGGATTGACTATCATAGCTATCGGCACTTCACTTCCCGAAATAAGCATCTGTGTGACTGCAGCGCTCAAAGGAGAAGGGGAGATTGCTGTGGGAAACATAATCGGGGCAGATATTCTCAATATTCTGTGGATTATAGGCGTTTCCTCCATTGTCAATCCTATAAAGGTTGAATTGAATATTATAAACTTTGCCTTTCCTTTTATGATATTGATAGTGATAACGATGCTTGTAGCCATGAGAATCGGCTGTCGAATAGGAAAGATGAAGGGTTTTATTCTTTTTGGGCTCTATATCCTCTATTTATTTTTAACTCTTAAATTTTTCGCTTAGAAAAAAGGGGACAAAAAAAGGGGACAGGTGTACTAGCTCAATAATTCGGTAACACTTTCTGTAATGATATTGAAGATAAAAGCGTCATTGCGAGCGACCGAAGGGAGCGTGGCAATCTCGTCTTTATCGGATGAGATTGCCGCGTCGCTACGCTCGCAATGGGCATAATACTCAAAAAGTGGAGCTGAGTAAATAACGATACTATTATAAATAAAATAGTTAAAGTGTAAAATTTGA
>LAZR01001907.1_pt1 | contig 12619 bp, 10 predicted proteins | sample 329461 | NCBI WGS metagenome assembly LAZR01 (sample SAMN03002196, study PRJNA259156) | marine sediment metagenome | biome: sea floor; feature: Hydrothermal impacted sediments; material: marine sediment; isolation source: Loki non-amplified sample from Loki's castle hydrothermal vent sediment ...
ATTGAAACCTATAATGGAAAAATATGGGTCCAGAATAGAGTTAAAGGAGATCATTCGAAGGGAAGTAATTTTGTTCTATTAATTCCAGAGGTGTTATGAATCGGCAAAAATTTTCATTGTTGAAGATGAACCTTCTCAGTAATTTTTTTTGAAGAAACTTTTAACTTTTAAAGGTTTTGAGATTGTAGGTGTCGCTAACAATTAAGAAAAAGCCGTTTCTATGTTTAAATCTTTTTCGAAAAAACCAAAAGTAATTTTAATGGATCATCGAATGCCTATTAAAGATGTATGATCCAAATTTTAGAAATTTTTGGCAATGAATTCAAAATTTACCATTTTATTAAATTAATAGAGTGATGATAAATCCTAAACGTTATTCCTATTATCCTAATTATTTTGGTTTAGAATTTATTAAAATGTGTTAAAAAAGAATTTTTTAAAATAATATTTAAATTTCACTTTAAGATATTATATTAAATCAAAGTTAATATTCGTCTAATTAGCTTTTTCTTCGAGTTTCGTAATTCTTTCTGCTAAATCATCAATTTTTCTTTTTATATCATTAATGGTCTCATCCAGCATGAGCCGAAATCTTTCATAAATATCAGTTACTCCTTTCTGTCGTCCTTCTTTGTCCATCAAATCAATTTCTTGCTTGAAATTAAGAATATATTGGTATAGATTTATGAAAAACTCATTGAAGTTTTCTTTATCAAATTCTAAACCAAGTTCACGAGAAAGATTTATTTCAGCTAAATCTGGCCAATCGATATCATAACCTTTTATCGGAATAACGGGGATAGAAAATTTATCAGCAAATTGTAATTCATTTGCACAATCGGGTGAATTCAAGACTGATTTTCTGGTGCCTATAAATAACATCAATTGGCATTTTTGTACAGCATCTAACATCCACTCGTCAATATTACCCGCGAGATCTTCCTCGCAAAAAAATACTTGCGAGATTTCTTTTTGATTTTCCAAAAACTCTACAAGATCTCCTATACGATAAGGTTCAAAATCAATAACTGCATGAGATATAAAAACTCTAATCGTAGCTTTCTTTCTAAGGTAATCTCTGATTAAATCCGGAACTTTTAAAGAATTGGCCTTGATTTAATAGATCTTATCGTTCAACTGAAGCATCAGATCAAATATAAACATGTTCTCACTTTTATCTATCATTGCTGAATACCAATTAAGGTGCTCTTCAAAACCTAATTCATAGCCATACTCTCCTTTTGTTTCACCAATGTATTCATATTTACTCTCATTGACCCATTTCCATAGAGATTCCCAAGTTTTACTAATTTCTTCTAACCCTTCACATCTAACTATAGCATAAAGACCTTCAGGTATTATTCGAACAGATATTTCTTTTTCAACCCTGAAATTTGGTGGAACCGTAACAAAATAACCATATCCATGTGGTTCGGGGTTTTCTGTTGGATATGTATTTCGTCCAAAAATTCGAATTTTAGATCCTTTATCAATTAGACCTTTCTTTTTTGCCCAAAACTCCGCTTTATTCCATGCATCCTCTTCTGGTGTTTCTGAGAGAGCATGAAAATATACAGCACGTTCAGATTTTATCTTCTCGATTCTAATTTCTTCGGTCATAATTAAACAAATATACAATCTAAAATATTAATTATTTTTTATTGGTCATATTGCCATCACCGAATTCATCAAGAATTTTATAGATCTCATCAATTAAGTTATCAATACTAACAGTTTTTTGATCTTCGGAAATCATATTCCTTATAGAAGCTTTTTTTTCTGCCATTTCTTCAGATCCAATAATCAAAACGATAAGAATTCCTAGTTCATTTGCCTTTTTTAATTGGTTTTTTAAATTTCTAAATCTATAATCGATTATGCACGGAAAATCTTCATCTCGAATTGTTCTAGCAAGTTCTATTGCATAATTAGACACATCTTCATTAATACAAGTTATATAAACGGTGTCTGTGTAATCTTTTTCTTTAACTTCTTCTGGAATTAAATCATAAGTTTTTAAAAACAATGAAAACATCAACGTACCCATACCAAATCCTATTCCGGATATTTTTTCATCTGAAAATAAAGACAGGAGATCATCATATCGACCACCTCCAAAAATGCTTCTTGCATTTTCTTTCCCTGTATCGAAGACTTCAAAAACAATGCCTGTATAATAATCAAGACCTCTTACAACACCAGAAGAAAAAGTACAATAATCTGAAAGACCTGTTTCTAGTAGGAGTTTTTGAAATTTAACCAATTCAGTATAACCTCTAGAGGAATAAAAACTACTATGAATATTTTCAAATTTTTTTAATAACTCATCGACACTTAGCGCCTCTTTTAATTTATATAAACCTTGAACTATAAGTTCATTTTGAAATGATTCTTGAATATACTTATCGAAATCGTTTTTTTCCATTTTATCAGATTTATCTAGTACTTTATAAATCAATGATAACTGATCTTTAGGAATTTTAAGTATATATTCACACACAGCATCAATAAAGCGACGGTTATTGTAGTAGATTTGAAATTGTTCTGAAGTGGCTCCAAACTCGGTGAAAAGATCAACAATAACATTAAAGATTTCGAGTTCTCCGTATAAACTATTTTCCCCTAGAATATCAAAATTTAATTGTTTAAAAACTCTACGGCGTCCTCTCTGAGGTCTTTCATACCTAAAACACGTAGGTATAGAAAACCATCGAATTGGTTTCTTAAGCTCTTGGCTTTTCTTAGCTACCATCCGAGCTAAAGATGGAGTGAGTTCTGGAATCAAAATCAATTTTTCTCCTTGTTTTTTCTCTACAATAAAAGATTGCTCATTTATCAATTCATCAGATGATTTTGCAGCATAAATTTCAATAGGTTCAAGGAGAGGGCTCTCAAATTCTTCATAACTATATAAATCTGCAATTAAACGTATATTTTCTATTAGCCAATTATATTCTCTTAAATCTGTTGGAAAATAATCTTTCATCCCTCTTAAAGGCTCTTTCGAAAATTTCTTAGACATCAAATCACTTAAGTTTTATAGGAGTTAATTTTAAAAAAGAATATTAACAAATATCTTTTTTGATTTAACAATAATGTTTTTCTTATTTCTTATATGTTCTTTATTAAGATTTTAATTACTAATTAAAATATAATTTAACTAGCTTCAATAAAAATTCTACTGAATGTATAATGAAAGCTGCGGAACCATAGATGAAAAGGAGTAAAAAATATGAGAGTAAGTGTGAATCTCCCTACAAACGTGCAAAAAGTTGGAAACATGACGCAAGATATTTCCGGTTCACATGTAGCCGTTGTGAGAATGTACCCAGATAGAGCTTATATTGGAATTCCCGAGTTACTGAAAAAAGTTATCGACGAATCAAACGTTGAATCTTGGAGAAAAATATGCGAAAAGATTGACTATATTTACAAGAATCTAGACTATATTTTCACATCTCTAGAGAAAGAAACAACGCTAAAGGATAAACTCCAGTTAGATATTAAAAATGGAAAGATTCTCCTTTTCAAACCAAACATAGTAAATCCTATAATCATTGATCCAATCACCCATGACGAGGGTATTGCTAATAGTGTTTCCACGGAGTGGCCTCTCATAGCAGCTTTGATGAGGTGGATTCACGACAAATTCAATATATCGTATCACCAGATGGCTTTGGGTGAAGCAGCTACCCTCACTTCTATGTATACAGGATTATATAATATATCTCTCGACCTAGAGGGAAAGATCACAACAGAAGCTATAATCGAAGGCAGAAGTGGAGACTTTTATGGTGGATGGGGCTTCTATTTCGTAAGAAGATATCTAGCTGAAAATCATCAGCCTTCTCATGATGACGATCCAATGAACGGTTACGAAGAAAGTGTCTCTGGGACTTATTTACCCCCCGGCAGAGCAGACAACAAGCTAATGGTCTACGATTTAAATCGTGTTTCCGATATAAAAGGCAAGGCCAGAACAATTCCTGTTCCAGATGGTATCAACTTCAAAGAAATAACCCTACACAAAGTAGTAGTTGGAGGAGAACCAGACAATCCAGAAGATATTACTGATTACCCTGGTTGTATCCTAATCAACGTTCCCAGACTCAAATTACATATAACCGAACTTCTGACGAATGCAATCAAGAACTTGGGAATGGGACTTTACCCAATGCAAGCAGCTGAAAAGAATGATCCCCAGAACACCAGGTGGAAATATAGTTTTCCTTTTGATATAATACCAGGATTGAAGACAGAACTCCCCCATGAAATCTGGCACCCCAAGTGGGATGACGAAACCAATCTCCCATTGCGAGATCAAAAAGGCGATTATCTAGTGAATAAAACGGGGGGAATGTACGCTACACAGTCGGACATGATCAAGGGGATAGTGAATCAAGATATATTAATGATCCACATCGTAGATGCCATTCAAACGGTGAATCTTAGTCACACTGGTAGTGGAATAAAGGTCCCTGAAGGATTGATCTTCGCATCTCTCGATCCTGTAGCTCTTGATCTTCTTTGTGCCAGGTATTGTTTTAAAATGGTACCCATGCAGGAAGCACGCGAACTTCGGAAGAAAATGGGCTTACGTAGCGATTTTTTGCAGAGAGTGTCGATCCCGAGAGTAGAGGGACAGAACATCTCAAGTGTAGAGGGTTTTGATTCTCCACTCCCTAGGTATAATCTATATAAGTACGCTGAATCCAGAGGATTAGGACAAGAAAAATACTACGTTAAAGGATGGGATGCTATAGGAGGTGTGTCTCTTGTTTCGACGCAAGGCCATCTCGGTTGGTTTGAAGATGGAGAATTCCGTGAGTTGATTACCTCTGAATTTTATTACAATCCCGGCTCTATGATCTGGGGCCTTCAAAAAACAGTAATAGCCTACCTAGAAGCAAACGATTTACTTACTGGATCATCTTATCGACGGATGTTATTCGACGTCTTTGATGAAAATCATGATGGTATAATTGATTATGATGAGAAGGGCAAGATCGGTTGCTCAATGCCCCTAGCAAGACTTAGAAGTATTCATCACCATATCCAAGGTACAGAGAGATATGGATTCTTACGTGGACCATTTATCAGCGCAGGGATGATGAAATATGAAAAAAAGGAGTGGAACGCTCAAGGGCACAACTTCACTAAAGATTTTCAGTTGTCTTTTAAAATCGCAATGGCGTACAACATGTCGCGAATGCAGAGTGAAAAATCCGACCCTTTCTTCCCCAGATTGACTTGGGGTAACGGTAAGTGGCCTAGCCTCCAGTATGCTTTCTTCTTTTCTATATCAATAGGTATATACGGCCCGAGATTTCCATCGATTGTAAGCAACTCCTCATTATACGGCCTTGCTTTCCAGTATGCAGATAAGAAGTTAAATAAATCATATTATACAGGAAATGTAAGCATATACAGTAACCCTGAAGCTGTTAACCGTTATATCCAAGCTGTTCGAGAGGGCGCAGATCAACTTGACTTTGTGGTTTATGTCCCTAAGGGATTTGGTAAGTTTGATGGAAAAAGCTTACCCAACGTTGTGGAGACGGATGACCCTCATAAAATTTTCATGGGAATATTTGATAATTGTCAGGAAGTTTGGCAATAGACAGGAATATTAAGTTCTTAAAGATTCTTTTTAAAATTTCTGTGTTATCAAATCACTTGTATTTTATACTGATTAGAGTTAGTTTTAAAAAAGAATACTAACAATTTTTTTTTTAGATTTTAACAATAATGTTTTTCTTATTTCTTATATGTACTCTATTATCAATTTAATATTTAATTAAAAATTAATTGAACTAGCTATTATAAGTGATCATCTTGTCTCAAATGGAATTATACAAAGAAATGTCAGAGTCAGTTGTTAATTTAGATGAAGAAAGAGCGATTGAATTGGTGCATAAAGCTTTAAGTGAAAGTTTTAATTTACACGAAGTTATTGAACAAGGTTATGCCCATGGGATACGAAGAGTTGGAGAATTATGGGAAGAAGGAGTTTTATTTTTGCCAGAATTAATGAGGAGCGCGATTATCATGCAGAATTGTTTGGATCTCATAATTCCTCATCTACAGAACGAAAGTGAAAGCGTTTCACTTGGAACTGTAGTAATTGCAACAATTGAAGGTGATATTCACTCAATTGGAAAAACAATTGTAGCTACAATGTTAAGAGCATATGGATTTAAAGTTTTTGATTTAGGAGCTGATGTTCCAGTTGACACAATTATAAATGAAGCAATTGAGAAGAATGCCGATATAATTGGTGTATCAGCACTTTTAACTACAACTATGATAGGGCAGAAAAAATTGATTCAAAAATTAAGCGATCGAGGAATAGAAAGTAAATTCAAAGTTATTTTAGGGGGAGCTCCTGTTACTAAATCATGGGTAGAAGAATGCCGTGCTGCGGGATTTGCTGAAAATGCTGTAAAGGCAGTTAAATTAGTTGAATCACTTTTAGATATATAAATTTCGAGTTTTTGGAGGTGTTAAATAAAGTTGTTATTTCAAGATTGGTTATATGATGATTCTAAAGTAATCTTATTTGATGGTGGCATGGGAACAGAATTAATTAAACGAGGATTAGACCCCGGTAAAATCCCTGATATCTTAAATCTTGAACAACCAGATATTATTTCTGAAATTCATAAATCTTATTATGAAGCCGGCTCAAATATGTGTCAATCAAATACATTTGGTTCCACACCATTAAATTTAAGGAGATATAAACTTGATAATCAGATTGAAGGGATTATTAAAAAAGCTTTGGAAAATATAAAAGATGTCTGTCCTTCTGGAAGATTAATTGTTGGCGATGTTGGACCTACAGGAGAATTTAGGCCTCCAGTAGGGAAAGCTTCGAGTGAACATTGGTATGATAGTTTTTTTACTCAGGCAAAGCTTTTAGAAAAAAGTGTGGATCTTTGGCATATTGAAACAATATCTGATATTGAAGAGATTTTAATTGCGATTAGAGCAATAAGAAAGGTTTCTAAAAAGCCCATAATCGCGTCACTTACTTATAATCGAACAAAAAAAGGCTTTTTCACTATAATGGGAGATTCATTAGAAAAATGCATTAAAGCACTTGAAAATGTAGATGTAATAGGAGCAAACTGCACTCTTGGATCGAAAGATATGATAGAACTACTAAAAAAAGCAGTTGAACTTACTGATAAACCCTTTTCTGTAAAACCTAACGCGGGTCAGCCGAGGATTGAGGGAATAAAAACATATTATGATCAACCTATTGAGGAATTTGCAGAAGATATCCGGAAGATGATTGAATTAGGAGCAAAAATCGTTGGTGGCTGTTGCGGTACCTCGCCAAAAACTATTAAAGCAATCCTAAATGTTATCGATTCACTTTAAGAAAATAAGCAGAGAAAAAAAAAATGCCAATAATTAGACCAAAAATTAAAATATTAGATGAGGAACATAAAAGATTAATTTTAGAAGAAGCTAAGGGCATACTCGAAACCCAAGGAGTATTTATTGAAAATCAAGAAGCTATTGAATTATTTGAAAAACAAGGAATGAGTCGTGATGGTCAACGGTTTTTTATTCCACCTGATTTAATAGATGCGTGTTTAAAAAGTACTCCTAACAATATTACGTTATATGATAGGGATGGAAATGAGAGTATTTCATTAAAAGAAAATAATGTGAATTTTGATCCTGGTTCAGCAGCTATTTTTATACTTGATGAAGATACGCAGGAAATAAGAGAAGGAAAATCTGAAGATTTCATAAGATTTTCAAAAATTGTTGAACAATTGAAATATATTGATGCGCAAAGCACTGCTTTAATCTATAATGATGTTCCAAAAGATGCACAAGATTGGCATAGGCTATATATAGCGTTATCTAATTGCTATAAACCTGTAGTAACTGGAACATTCCGTAAAGAAAGTTTTTCTATTATGAGAGATATTTTGTTAGCATGTAGAAAATCAGAAGATGATTTAGCTAGGAAACCCTTAGCAATATTTGATGCTTGTCCTAGCCCTCCTTTAAAATGGTCTGATCTTACAACTCAATCATTAATAGATGCTGCAGAGAATATGATCCCTTCAGAGTTTGTGTCAATGCCTTTAGCTGGTGCCAGTGCTCCAATTACATTAATAGGATCAATTACTCAACATTGCGCTGAATGTTTAGCAGGAGTTGTAATTGTTCAACTTGCGAAGAAAGGTGCCCCACTAATATGGGGAGGTTCTCCAGCAGTTTTTGATATGAAACATGGAACTACTCCAATGGGTGCAATTGAAACAATGATGATGAATTTAGGGGATATTGAGATGGGTAAATTTTTGAAATTACCTACTCATGCATACATGAGTTTAAGTGATTCTAAGATTCCAGATATTCAAGCAGGTTTTGAAACTGGAATGGGAGCATTATTAGCTGCTTTAGCTGGAAATAATATGACTTCAGGTCCGGGAATGTTAGACTTTGAATCAACTCAGAGTATAGAGAAATTAATAGTTGATAACGAAATTGTAGGAATGGTAAAGAGATTTATTCAAGGAGTTGAAGACTATGGCTCTCCATTTGCATCAGAAATTTTAGCTGATTATGAAGATAAAGAAGAATTACTATCACATCCATCAACTTTAAAATATTTTAGAAAGGAATTATTTTTTCCAAGTAGCATAATAGATAGGATGACCCGTGATTCGTGGAAGGAAAAAGGTTCTAAATCAGCAAGAAAAAGAGCAAAAGACGTAGCCTTAAAACTTTTAGAAAAACCCTCAATCAAGCCTATTGATGACAATCTAGCTAAAGAGTTAGACAAAATAGCTGAGAATGTGTTAAAATAAGTTCTATTTATATATTATAACTAAATAATAAAAACTAATTAAATTGAAATTTTTATTATTATTAGAATATTAACTTAAATTACCAAAATATTTTGGAATAAGAACAAATGCCAAGATTAGTAGAGAAGAAGGATAAAAAATTCTCCTTATTTCTAAATAAAGGTAGATGTGGTGGATGTCGAGCTTGCGTATGTGTCTGCCCTACAGGTATTTTAGAAATGAGTGATGAATTAAATTATAGAATTGCGTACATACCCCAAGTTATAGAAGAAAAAGCTCAATATTGTACAGGGTGCAGACGTTGTGAATATTGTTGCCCTGAATGGTGTATTTACGTTTTAGATGATGAACGACAAAGTTCCGGTGAAACGGCTTAAAATAGTGAGGAAATTAAAATGATAATGAATGATAAGAATAGATTTCTACCAGAAGGTAAATATGTAATGATGGGTAATGTTGCCATGGCAGAAGGAGCTTTAGCTGCGGGATTGGGATTTTTTGGGGGATACCCAATTACTCCAAGTACAGAAGTTATTGAACACCTTGCAAAACGATTACCCGAAGTAGGGGGTTGTTGTATGCAGATGGAGGATGAATTGGCATCCATTAATGCAGTTATTGGGGCGTCATTAGTAGGGGTAAAAGCTATGACAGCAACTTCAGGACCAGGAATTTCTCTGATGACTGAAACTATAAGTATGGCTGCCTGTCTAGAAATCCCATTTGTATTTGCTGATGTAATGAGGAATGGTCCTGGAACAGGATTCGTAACTGAACCACACCATAACGATTTAGGATTGATTCGCTTTGCTGGAAATGGTGAGTTTCAAGTTATAGCATTAGCTCCAATGAACTGTCAAGAACTTTTTGATTTAACAATTACCGCATTCAACTTCGCAGAAACTTATCGCTGTCCAGTATTTATTATCTCGGATGCATATTTAGGACATATTCATGAATCAGTTAACATACCACCAAAAGAAGAAATTTTGAAGCGGGTTATTAAAAGAGAATTACCTCAAGATTTGAATAATAAATTTTCTTATAAAGATGAAAATAATGGTAAATACATAATACCAAAACCTCCAATAATGGGAACAGATTATTGCCCAATAATGTTTCTTCATCAAGCTCACTCTCCTCAAGGAATTTCTAGTCGTAAATTATCATTACCATTTACAGAAATGTTGATAGAAAAAGTTAGAACTAATATGGATAAAATATCACTTTCAGAGGAGTATAAATTAGAAGATGCCGAAATAATAATCATATCTTATGGTTTACCTGTGAGGACAAGTTATCGTGCTGTTGATATAGCACGTAAAGAAGGAATTAAAGTAGGAATATTTAGATTAATAACAGTTTGGCCCTTCCCCGACGAAAAAGTAAAAGAGATTGTTAAAGATGCTAAAGCAATATTAGTACCAGAACTAAATTATACTGGAATTGTTGCTGAGCAAATCGAAAGAGTAACCCAACTAGAAATCCCTATTATTAGAATTCCAAAAGTATGTGATTTTCATCATCCAGATGATATTTTAAAAATAATTAAGGAGGTCGCAAAATAATGTCGGGATTAGGACCTACTTATCCGAGTGAAAAACCAGAGCATCCTTATCTTTCAGTTTCTTTACCTGGACACCTTTTCAGAGCCTATACATCAAGATTTTGTGCTGGTTGCGGGTATGGTATAATTGGACACCTCTTTAATCGAGTCTTTGAAGATGAAAAATTGGATCCTAAATTACATCCGATGGTAATAGGAATTGGGTGCTATTCCCAAATGTTACTAACATTACATTTTGCATCTCAAAAAATCTTAGCACTTCATGGTCGAGCTCCAGGATTAGCTACAGGTATGAAAATGGCTAACCCAAAAATGAAGCCTATTATTTTTGCTGGAGATGGAGATGCCCTTGGAATAGGTGGAAATCATTTTATCCATATTTGCAGAAGAAATCTCGACTGTGTGATCTTTGTTTTTAATAACAGTATATATGCCATGACTGGTGGGCAAGGCGCACCAACGACATTGTTTGGAGCAAAAAGTACAACAACTCCTTATAAAATGTTTGAAAATAGAATAGATGGTATTAATCTTGCATTAACTGCTGGTGCATCCTATGTTACAAGAACTACCGTTGCTCATCCAAGAACTTTAATGAAGTATTTCAAAAAAGCGTTAAAACATAAGGGAACCTCAGTCATCGAGGTCATAACCCCTTGTATTACCTACTTCGGAAGGAAGAATTTAGATAATTTGGGATCTGAATATTTAGGTGTAAAGGGAGAAAAAATGGATAATACCGGCATAATGATTGATTGGATAAGAAGAAATAGTATTCGAATAAATCAAGCTAAATTCATGACGGAAAAAGAGTTGTTTAATAAATACATTATAGGAGAATTTAGATATGCTCCTAATAAACCAGAATATTCAGAGGAATATGCCAAAATAAAGAAAATGGCAATGGAGGGAAAGTAAGCTTGCCTTAATCTTTTCTATTTTTCTACAAAATTAAAAGAATCACTCAAAAAAGTTCTTCTCCTTGTTTTATTACATATTTTTAATAAAACGGTTGGTTTTGATTTTTCGTATATTTCTTTTTAGTCGAAAATTGGCAGATAATGATTTATAGTTTCATCAAAATGAATAAGATATTTTTCAATTTCATCTTTTACCTATATTTAAATGGGTTTAATATCAATTTTTTGACAACGGGAGTAAAAATTATTTTTTAGATTATTGAAAAGCCTACTAAAACTATCGACTCAATTACTAAAATCGCAACTGATAGAATTTATTGAGAAAAGAGATATTACAAGACCATTATTTATGAATTTTGATTGGTTTCGCAGGTATTACAATGGAATGATCAAAAAAGCTGGGAAAAGAGTAGCTCATTTAAATATTTCAAAAAAAACCAGCGAGTTTTTATCCTATATTTCTAGAAGAATAGAACCATTAAAAAAAATTAAAAAAGAAATATTTTTGCATGAAATCATAAATAATGAAAGTTTTAAATTACAAAATTTCAAGGATGTTTTAAGGGAAAATCTATATAAATGTACAGAATTAAGGATGGATGAAAAATCAGTTATAGTTAAGATAATCCAAAAAGATAAATTAAATGAAATAAATAAAGAAGAACTTATCTCTATGTTAATTAAACTTCCAACAGAAAATTTGATTTCACTACTTGGAAAAGATTTTGAAAAACACGTACAGAATAATATAAGATGTGATTGGGATTATGATTCAGGAATGAAAAAGATAATGTTAATCAAGTACTTTAAAATAATGAAAAAAGTTGATGAAACAATTAGTAATAATAAAATTAATACAAGCAATAAAAAGCTAAATATAAAAATAATGCAAAAAATTGCTAACGAGAGGGGAGGAGTTTGTTTATCAACAGAATATATTAACAATAGTACTATTATGGAATACGAATGTAATTGTGAGAATGATGATTGTAAAATATGTTTTGCTAGTTTTAAAAGTGGAAGTAGATGTAATGAATGTGCTTTAGAAAAAAGAAAACAAACTATGTTAAAAAAATATGGAACTTCTTCTAGTTTTTCTATTAATGGTGGATATTCAAAAGAAAGTCAAAAATTATTTGATATTATATATCAAAAAATTGATAAAAAACATAAAGATAAAATTAATGCAAGACGTAGAGAATATAGAAAAAAAGATAATAAAAAATATTATGAATCAGTTTTGAAATATAAAAAAGAAAATCCAACAAAAATACCAAGAAGAGATAAGATCTATT
>LAZR01001908.1_pt1 | contig 12618 bp, 14 predicted proteins | sample 329461 | NCBI WGS metagenome assembly LAZR01 (sample SAMN03002196, study PRJNA259156) | marine sediment metagenome | biome: sea floor; feature: Hydrothermal impacted sediments; material: marine sediment; isolation source: Loki non-amplified sample from Loki's castle hydrothermal vent sediment ...
GTAGAACCATACATATTTAACTCATCGTCGTTCAATTGATCTTTAATGAAGATTACAGCATGAGGATTTCCCATGGAAACTGCCGTAAAATTAAAAATTCTATCCAAAATTACGATAGGCTCGTTAACACACTTGTTTAATAAACCCTCAGAAATAACCGGGATTTCTTCACAATTCAAGATAGGGGAACCCATGTCAATTTGAACACTTACCACAACTTCTTGAATAATGTTTAGAGTAGCAACCATTATTCCTTTCAAAGTTTCAATCCTGATTACTTCTTTTTCAACAATCTTTCTCTCATACACATATTTAGAAAAACACCTAATCCCGTTTCCACACATCTCTGCTTCTGTTCCATCGTTATTGAAAATTCGCATTTTTATATCTGCTTGCTTTGAACTACCAACAAAAATTAGCCCATCTGCTCCAACAGAAAAGTGAGTTTCACACAAGGTTATTGCTAATTTCGATTTTTTGTTTTCTGGAATATTCCATTTTATATCATTAATTATGATGTAATCATTCCCTAATCCATGATATTTTTCAAACTCTAAATTTTCTAATTTCATTTCAAAATCATCCTAAGTATTGATCAAACCTTATTACTTAATAATATCAAGAATAAAATTTAAATGTTATTTGTGTATATATACACATGTACACATCTAAAGTAAATTACCAATCATGAGAGAAGAGAATTTTGTTGAATTGTTAGAAAATATAGGATTAACTCATAATCAATCGTTAATATATTTCACATTAATTAAAGCTGGGAAGAAGGGAAGTATAGTCCGTGAATTAAATCATGTAACTGATATCAAAAGGACTAACATTTACCCTATTTTGCATGAATTAATTGATATCGGATGTATAATTGAAGGTGGATATGCTGAAAAATCAAAAAATGCTGCAATTTATATTGCCGTAGAACCAGTAATTTACTTTGACCAGGTCATTCACAAAAAAAGAGGTGAAATTGAGCATTTGCAGAAATTTAAAGATAGACATGCAAAATCATTACAAACTATATTTCAAGATGGTATAGAAATAACTCTTGATGAAATTGATCCGATTTTAAGAAATTATTTTAAACCATTGATAATGTCAGGATGGAAGATACAGTCTTATGTAAAAAGAACAAATATCCCTATGTTTGATTATGAGGTCTTTGATTGTATGCTTTATGCACCTCATGCAAGGATCTTAAAAGATTGTAGCTTCCACTTATTTACATTTGGTTATAACATACAAAATGATAAGAATGCCCTTGAATTCTTTTCTCAGAGTTTAAAGAGAAAAACAAAAGAAATGAAATCTTTTTTTTTTGATATTAAGCAAATTCAATTACTTGACGAAAAAGTTGAATTTTTTAACCATACATTTCCAAGCTATAGAATGAGGATTAAAATTAACGACCTTAAAAATTCAAAATATTTTTCAGAGGAACTGAAAGAAGATGCTAATGTGAAAAAAAGCCAATTTTTTGATATTGGAAAGGCAGTTATTATCCCTATTAAGAACAAATTATTTTATGTATGGGCTGAATCCAACCAAATTTTAAGTGAAATTCTTGAACCCATTGTAAAGATTGAAAGATTTTAAATTAAAAGGATTAAAAACATTTTAGCTCTTCTGTTTCACATCTTCTATTGTAAACTTAAATACTCAACAATTATGAGGAATTCTATTTTACGATAATTATAAAATATAATTTGAAAGATTCCTAACAATTTAAAAATGAAAAATTTTAAAATGAGTTGTAAAATATCTATTTTAACAGAATTTGTTATAGAAAAATGAAATACAAAAAGATCTTTTTGTTAAGTTCCTTATTTATTCTTCTAGTTCCAATTATAGATGTTAAAGCTTTTACATTTGTGGATTATATCAAAGACGGAAATTATGCTTTTTTTTTGTTCAATTTAGATGGAGGCAATACCACTCAAATTAGTGTAACACGTCAGGAGAGTGGTAATTTTACCCTTTTTCTTTTTGATCAGCGCCCAATTGAATCGTATGTAAAAAATGACAAAACACTTAATGACAAAATTTTTAGCAAAACCTCTATCATCGATTTTAGCTTAGCTGATAACCCTGACATAAATTATACAAACCTGGATCCGGATCCTAAAATCTACTATATTGAAGTAATGCTTGTAGGAGGTGGACCTGATACGTATAATTTAACCTGTAATAAAGATTTAACTAGATATTATCTACCCATAATTCCTGGATTCAATCTAGAAATAGCACTAATTTCCTCTACAGCTGTTGTGGGAATACTCATACTATTCTTTAAGAGAAAAAAAGTAATTAGACAATAATAGAAGTTAAAACTCAATTATTTAACTCTGGTTTTGAATGTATCGAAATCTTCTCTTAAAATCTCCTAGCTATTAACAAAAATTCCCTTTATAAAACCTTCAAGGAAAGGAAAATCATTGAGCTCAATAACTTGGCTAGTCTGATTGAATTTGCTTAGTGTTTGCATCATGGATGTATTCTTTTGAAAGTTTTCTATAAAATTAGCTAATTTTTTTTGAGCCAAATACGTTTGACCCTTGAGGACATAACAAAAAGAGAATTCTCCTATATTTTTCATGAGAACAGTATACTGGCCGAACATAGCTCGATCGAGCCCAACAGAGAATACTTCATCACTAAAAGATGTAATAGCGGATAAAAAACCTCCGAAAAGCTCATCATCGACTTTTAACTCGTCAGAAAAAGGATACGAAAATAGGAGAATCCCTCCTCCTGCCAATATTAAAAGCAACACATTTTCTCATAGTTGAGTTTCTTATTCTAAAAGCATTACATATTATCATAATTCGACATGAAATGACTAAATTCGTCGCACCCCCCTTTTAAATAAACTTAAATTCAATTCTACAATTCCCTATCTATCAAAATACCAATTAATCAAAAATGTGATGTAAAATATCTTTTGAAGAGTTAAGTAAAAAATTAGCAAAATTTATGAAAGATACAGAAGAAATTGAACTTACAGACGTGGATTTATTCGCTGAATATCTCGAACTTCAAATGCTCCCTGGTATTGTCCAAACTGCAGCTCAGGCTGTTTTACCGGGTGTACCTGGAAAGGCAGAATGGACTCCAGCAAAATTCTCGCTTGATTTGGATTACCCCGGGAAAATCGAAACCATTGAATTTGTGCGCTCAAACGGAAAAAGAGTCGTTATCGGTGGTGAGGTTGTCCCTCCCTTTTACAACTTTCTCGGTTTAGATAAAAAGAATCCCAACCCTCCCTTAATAACTTATGATGTATTTGATATGGGGGATAAAATGGTGCTTCCTAAGCCTATTAAGCAGCAATATGCAGAAGTATTAGCAGACCCCGCTGAGTGGGCTAAATTTGCCGTAGATAAGTTCGGAGCCGAATGCATAACGTTCCACTCATTATCCATTGACCCCGCTATGGGCGATAAACCAGTATCCGAGTCCCGAAAGTTTCTCGAAGACATTCTCCAAGCTGTCGATGTTCCTGTCATCATCGGGTGCTCAGGAAATAAAAAAAAGGATGTTGAATTATTTGAAGTTACAGCTGCGGCAACAGAAAGCGAAATTCTGATGCTTTCAGCAGCGGATAAAGCGACATGGGAAGAAGTAATACCCCTAGCCGTTAAGTATGACCATAATTGTCTTCTCTGGACAAGTTTAGATCTTAACAATCAAATTAAAATGAATAAGGATGCATTGGAACTTGGTCTTGCTCCCAACCGAATTGTCATGGACCCAACAGTTTGTGCATAATTCATGCCATACTAGAAAATGCGCGACGCTCGGTTACGGGATGGAGTACAGTTTCAGTATTTATCAAAGAATGCGAATTGCAGGATTATTAGGAGAAACAGATTTAGCATACCCTATAAGTGGTGGAACTACTAACGCGTGGGGTGCTAGGGAAGCATGGATGTCCGAAAAGCAAGCTCCTGAATGGGGGCTAAGACAGTATAGAGGTCCTATATGGGAAGTAATAAATGCGCTTTGTTTAAGTCTTGTAGGCTTAGATCTCGCCATGATGTTTCATCCCATAGCAGCAAAACATGTTAAGGAAATAACATCTCAATTCTTTGAAGCCGTACCAAAAGAACTTGATTCAATGGGTTATACAGATTGGGTTAATGCAAATTTAAAGGCTTAATTTTTTTTTATTTTTTTTCTGACATTATTTAGTAAATAATTGGGTCTTCTTGATATGTACGTACTGTTTTATATAATTGGATATATTTCTCTCGGATAAATTTAACCTAATAATTGTAGCAATTATATATCCTTGAAGCAATATATTATACAGTTTTCTTAATAAATCATAAAAGAGAGAATAGAGAAAATGAAAGGAAATTTTAAACTTCGAAAACTGACTGAAGATGATCGTGGATCCTTTCAAAGATTAACTCGATACGCTTTTGACGCATCACAGAATAGTTATGATAATTTAGTGGGACCTTTAGATAAAGTACCTATCGATTTATTTTATGGTGCATTTGATGAGAACCTTTTAGTAGCAGGATTAGTAAGAGATCCTTACGAGATCAGGATGCGATCTCGAGATTTTAAAATGTACGGGATCAGTTGGGTCGCAACGAAACCAGAATATCGTAATCGTGGATTAGTAAAAGCATTAATATTAGATAGATTTGAGGAAATGCACGAAAATCATATCCCAACATCAAAAGCCTATTAGATTAAAATATCTTTTTAGTATAATCTCAATCCAAGCATTTCCATGAATCCACAGCTAACTGGTATTCAAAGAAATCATCATGAATTTTAGATCTTGGGTCTTTACTTCTACCTTCTACTTTAATCAGCTTACCTATGATTTCGATTTTATTTTTACAAGAAATTTGATCCTTGGTATATATTACAATTTGGTGGTTACTGTCAAAATCTAAATCGAAATATTCCATAAAAGGATATGAATCAATAATAGATGTCATATGCTGCCATATTTCTCTAGCTATTTTGCCTATAATCAGAATTTTTTTACCTACATTACTTTCAAAATCCGATAGTTTAGTTATTTTGACCGACATTGAGTTTCTTTAGTAATTTTATTTATATTATTTAAACTAATTAAAACTGATCAGGGAATATATAAAAAATAAATAGAGAATTAAAATGTTTACATCTCGAAACACATTTGAATTATGTTGAATTCTGTTTTAACTTTGTTGCTTCTTCTTTAATATTTACGTTTTCATACCAATCATTTATTTCACTTAAATCTTCTGATGGATATTCATAGGAGTGAGCAATATCTGGATATTTAACGGTAATTATCTCATCTTTGTAGGCTTTTAGGGCATTTCTAATAGCTTCCCCGACATTACCAAAATGTTTTACGAATTTTGGTTTGAATTCTGTGAAAATCCCCAACATGTCATAAATAATTATAATCTGACCATCACAATACTGTCCCGCTCCAATTCCTATAGTCGGGATATCGACTATACTTGTTACTAACTTAGCAATTTGCCATGGTATACCCTCTAGAACGATCGAAAATACCCCAGCGTTCTGTAAATTAATAGCATCCATTATTAACTGCTTTGCTGCATCAACAGTTCTTCCTTGAACTAAGTGACCTCCAAACCGATAAACTTTTTGAGGGGTTAATCCAATATGTCCCATGACTTCAATATCTGCATCAATGATAGCTTTAACAGTTGGTAATATCTCTGTACCTCCTTCAACTTTAACTGCCTCAGCTCCTCCCTCTTGGATAAACCTCCCTGCATTATACACCGCATCTTTTATGTCTACTTTATAGGAAAGAAATGGCATATCCCCCACTAATAATGCATTTGATACACCTCGAGAAACTGCTTTAGTATGGTGGATCATCTCATCTATTGTAACACCTAAAGTGTTTTCATGCCCAAGTATTACCTGAGAAAGTGAATCTCCTACTAGAATTAAATCAAATCCACACTCATCGACAATTTTAGCCATTGAATAGTCATAGGCTGTTATAGTAACTATTTTCTCTCCTTTTTTCTTCTTTTCGATAAACTTTTTTGTAGTCATTTTTTGTAAAGACATGAGTAAAATAACCTTAGCTTTTTGAAAAATCTTTTTTTTAGATTCTTTTTTTTTATTATTTATTATCTAGTATGGATTTATTATTGAATATGTGTTTTTTATTAAGCAAAGATTTTGTTCAAAATAGTTTATCAGAGTGATTCTATTGGATAACAAAGAGGTTGGTCAATTTTGGGATGAAAATGCTGAAAACTGGACTAAACTTGCTAGAATGGGGTATGATCGAAGTAGAAATTTAATCAACACACCTGCTTTTTTTAAAATGTTACCTGACATATCAGATTTAAAAGGATTAGATATTGGGTGTGGAGAAGGATATAACACTCGAATAGCTGCAAAATTAGGGGCAGAAATAACTGCAATTGACATATCTAAAGTGTTTATTAAATATGCTAAAGAATATGAAGAGAATGAATCCTTAGGAATTGATTATAGGGTCGCGAGTGGGACAAATCTTCCCTTTTCAAATAATCAATTTGACTTTGCTATAGCAACTATGAGCCTTATGGGTATGGCTGATAACGAGAAAGCAATAGAAGAATCCTATCGAGTTATAAAAAAGGGAGGATTTTTTCAATTTTCAATTATTCATCCTTGTTTTCTATCTCAAGATTATGAATGGATCAGAGATGAAAAATGTAAAAGAACAGGATTTATAGTAAAAGATTATTTCAAAAACCTTAATGGTGAGCTTGAAGAATGGATATTTGGGGCCGCACCAAAAACAATAACAGACAAGATGAATAAATTTAAAATTCCACGATTTTCACGAACTCTCTCAGGATGGTTAAATTTACTGCTTCAGAAAGGTTACGTTTTGGAAGAATTTTGTGAGCCATTTGCTGATGATGAGATTTTAAGGAAATATCCCGAAGAATATACTAGTAGTATTATCTCATATTTCTTGATTATTCGTTGTCGAAAATCCTCGTAGAAAATAAGATTTGCTATTATTTTTAAAATTGGTAGGAAAGAAGTTATAAAATGAAGTTGACTAATAACTTTTCTTCATGTTTTCTCAATCTTCAAGTAGTAATTTTCACCATTAACCTTGAATTCTAATAACTTTTCGTCATGGTTTTCAATGTATCTTTTAATATTCTCTCCTGCTTCAGCAAAATCACCAGTAACTTCAAGAATATCTCCGCTCTTCATTTCAAGGAGTTTTCTTTTTGTTTTAGCCACTGGCATCGGACATACAAGTCCTGAACAATCTAATTTAGCTGAATCTGACATTATATTTATTTGAGCTTATTTTTTAGCTAAATAGAACATTATCTGCTTCAGCACACATCTCAACCAGAGTATTCATAGTAGTTTTCTCAATTCCATCAATAAATTCATCTTGAGAAAATCCGCGTGCTTTCATACATACTCCACAAGCCTTTACATTCGCACCTTCTTCTATCACGTCTTTCATCCATTTTCCAACATTATCATATGAAGCAGGTTCTTGGTTTTTTTTACCGACAAATACACCATCTTCTACTAAGAAAATGTTGATCTTATGTTCTTCTAATAATGCTGTGTAAGCAAATCTTAACATTGTATAAGGACGTTCAGAAGCATAGGCGCCATCTGCAATTATAATAGTAAAAGTTTTTTTTAACTCTGTCATTTTTACACTCATCTTCTAAGCTAAATACTTGAAATTAAATTCAATTATTTTAAAATTGTACCATTTATTAATTTTTTCGTAATGGTTTATTAAAAATATCGATAAATAAAAATAGGATAATAATCAATATAACATTGTAAGACCATCACATTTTTACTTGAGACCTGATGAAAAGAGATTAAAAATATGAATATTGAATATTTAAGAAATTTTATCAAATTGACTCAGTATAAAAGCTTCTCAAAATTAGCAAAAGAACTTGAAATCTCCCAAAGCACATTGTCTCACCAAATTTCAAATATCGAAAAAGACTTTGCAGGAGTAGTTTTAATTGAGAGAACCACGAAAAGTTTTGAGCTAACAAAACCGGGAAAACTTTTACTAAATCACGCAAAGCAAATAGTAAATCTATATGATGAATGCAAAACGGAAGTATCTCGACTCAAAGAAGACTTTATTGAAGATATTATAATTTCAGCATCGACACTTCCTGGTTCTCATATTTTACCAAAATACCTTACTGATTTTAGAAATAAGAATCCAAATGTAAATTTTAAGATTGTAATTAGTAATTCGAAGAAATCTCTTGAAAATTTAAATAAAAGATTGGCTGATTTTGCAGGAGTTGGTAGTTTTATTGGTTATAATGAAAATGAATTCGATTACATAATAATTGGAGAAGATAAACTCAAATTCATTTGTTCTCCTAATCACCAATTAGTCAAAGGGAGAGAAAATACAGTAGAGTTCAAAAACCTTATTAAATTCCCTTTTGTATGGAGAGAAAAAGGTTCCGGTATGAGGAATACTTTTAAAAAACAATTTCCAAAGTATAAAAAATTAAAAATTGAGTTAGAAATAAATAATAATGATTCAATTATATCTACTGTAAGTGAGTCTAATTATATCAGCATAATGAGCGAGATTATTGCTGATAAAGCAGAAGCAGCAGGATTAATAAAATCTCTAAAAATAAATGATTACCCCCTAATAGCTGAAAGATCTATATATTTTGTCAAACTAAAAGATAAGAAATTAAGCCCTTTAAAAAAGAAATTTTGGACTGAATTAAAACCAACGGGTTGAATATTAAAAAAAAAAGAAAAGTTAATTGGAAATTACTTAATTAACACACCTGCTTGATCAAAATTTAGGAAGGCACTGATCTTTTCTTTCATTGGATATAATCCCTCCTTAAACAAAGTAATTAAGAAAATTGCAAAAAATATGATCGATCCCAAACCTGGAGCGAAACTTCCCAAATAATCCATAAAGTTAGATGATGGATTTAAGGAGAGTATAGTAATTAACAAGGAAATTCCTGCGATTAGTATAGAAATGAAAGATATAATTACAGCTGTTTTTTTACTGAGGTTCAAATGTATGGGACCTATATCCAGACGGAAGTATTTAGGTTGAACCATTATTGATAAAATTGTATGGCTAATTGTTTCCCCTTCAAAGTTAACATAAGCATTCAAATATCTTCTTTCAAATTCTTTTTTCTTCTTTTTCTGAGCCGATTTTAATGGTAAAATTGAGAAAATCATGACGGGAGGGTTGACAGCATCCTTCTTTACCTCTACTTTCCCAAATAATGGATGGACCTCAAAACCCGCACCTTCAATACGTAGATCTAAAACGGGAGGTTCCTTCTTAGTAGTAACTATTTTAATAGTTGTTTCATATATTGTCTTCCCTTCTTCATCCACAATCTTCAATTCTTTATGGGAAAAATAAACATAAAATAAATAACTCCTTTGTTCCATCATAATGGAATAATATTGTAACCCCATATTGATATCATACACAATTTCTTCAGGTTCTCCCGGAGTTAATAGAGAATCTAATGTAGCCGGTGCTGGTGCTCTAGGTTTTGGTGGAGGAGTTCCTGGCCCTGCTAAAGCATCCATTGGAGGTGGGGCAGGAGGTGAAGCAGGACTAGCGGGAGCACCACCGCCAGGAGCAACTGATGAGGAAGATCTTGTTGTTGATTTTTTCTTAGCTTTTACTCGCTCATCTATAGATTCTTCTACTTCTTTTTCTTCTACGCTCTTAGCCAAATCTTCTCTTGGAGAGTAACCCATACTCATATCTTCATCAGAAACTTCAAATTCCGCTAATTCTTCCTTAAAAAGAATCTCATCCTTTTTGCTTGCTTTTACATCCCTCATTCTACTCGGTTTCTTCTCTGCTGGCTTTTGTTTTTCAACTTTCTTTTCCTTTATCTTAAACAAATTCTTTAATTTTGTATTCCCATGAATTTTAGTATTAGTATTAGAATCAAGGAAATAAAGATCACCACGATCTAATTGAACATCACTTAGCGAAGCAAACATATCATCTAAAATAACGCTTACTCTTATTGATTTTTTATAATTTCCTACAAACATAAACTCCAAAATTTCAACTGAAAAAACTTTTGTCTTTTTGTTGTATTGTACTTTATTTGTTGGAATTTCAAGAACAGAAATTGTATTTAGCAAACTCAACTTCTACCTCATTTTTTTTAACTATTTTTTTTAATTTATTAATGTAACAAGTTAACTTTTTTAAATTCTTATAATTTAATCCGATCAAATATATTTACTAACTTCAATATAAAAAAAAGAAATAACTACGGGATTAAATCTCTAAAGTATGATTTAATCACTGGAAGATCATCTTTGATATCTTTTGTTTTCTCAAGTTTTATATCTTTTCCAATAATTTTTTCAATAGCTTCACTTATCGTTTCGACATCCTTATATGCTAACGGATTTTCATATATTTGTTTTTCCAAGCCTTCATTCCACGGCTTTAGTTTTGGTTTAGATTCAATATATCTAGCGTCCCAATTAATTTTTTCTTTAAACTCTTCTGTTAATGGTTTTAGATTAAGTTCAGTCCACCTTTGAATTACCCAGGGAGCATATTCATGTAATTTATCAAAATCATATTCAAGATCATCCTGCCATTCATATTGATGTTCCCAATTTGCAACCGCTAAAAAATTATCATTTGAAGATTTCTGAAAAGGGAAGAATTTCCATGAGCCCCGATTAATTTCTTCATCTCTAAATGGATTTCCTTCACCATATTGAAAAAAAACCCCCAATTTTTCTTGGATACTTCTATCTGTATTCTTCAATTTCAAATAAACCTCAATCTGAGTAATATTTATTTTACTTTTTAATATTTGCTCTTGATATAGTTTATACAAAATATTCTTAACTGCGTTTGGATGACATATACCTGTGAAGATTGGATAATAGGTAAAACAAAAAAAAACAGCATCACTTTCTTGTTTCCCTTTATAGACTTCAAACCAACATTCCAGGGGTTTAATATAGACGTTTGATTTAGTATAATTAATTAATAAGAATACATCCACGATAGATGCGACTATTACAATAATAATGAAGAGGAGTAGGTTAAAATATATAGGAGCTAAGAAATAAGAAACAGCAATATATATTAGTAGACCTCCTGCTATAAAGAAGAATATTATTAAGGAGTTTAAGGCTTCATGTTCTTTATCTTTCTTTGAATATAGTATAGTTGGGGCGTTATTAACGACGAGGTCAATTCCATAATCATTTAAAAATTGCCGAAAATCTATTTTCCTCCAATCAGAATCAGACATCTATACTTGTAATGTTGTTTTCATTATTAAAATTTGATTTTATAGTATAAAAATATTCTTAAATACATTTATGTTTAAATGATTCACAAAAGCTAAAGATGATTTTTAATTCAAAATCCTGTAGTACCACAAGTGAAAATTTAAAGCATCAGAGATGCCAATTAAATCAAAGTAAACTAATCGGATGGGAAAATTAAAACGAAAATCATTAGATATTTTGTTTAAACCTCGAAATGTCGTTATATATAGAGCTAGCGAAAAGATCGATTACTTTTTAGAAGGATATACAGAACAGAATTTTGACAAAGAGAAACTTTACCTTGTTAATTCGGAACTAGACGAACTTTTTGGATTAAAATGTGTTAAATCGATTGAAGACATTCCTGAACATACAATAGACCTTTTAATTTTATCTATAGGAAGAGATAGAGTAATAAATGAGTTGAAAAATTTACTTTCCAAAAAAAAAGTTAACACTATCCATATCTTTACTGCGGGAATGGGAGAATCAGATGAAAAGGGTAAGGACATTGAGAATGAAATGCTGGAGATTTTGAATGATAAAAGATATAATACTCGAGCGATTGGACCGAACTGTATGGGGGTATATTGTCCTGAAGGACACCTAGCTTACGAACCTTCATTTCCCACTGAACCAGGAAATATCTCATTTGTTTTTCAATCAGGTGATCTCCATTCTCAGACAATTAGAATCGGAGCAAGACGTTATGATTTAAAATACTCTAAAGGAGCTAGTATTGGAAATTGCTTAGATTTACAAATTTCAGATTTTCTTCAATATTATAATGAAGATAGTGATACAGATATAATTGGGGTGTATTTTGAAGGCTTTTCGAAGCATCATCCCCATGAGGGAAAGAATTTATTTCAAACACTTAAAATTATGAATAAACCCGTGTTGTTTATGAATGGTGGGAATTCTAAAAGAGCTCAAAAAGCCGTGTTAAGTCATACGGGATCCATTAGCTCGAACCAAAGGATTTGGAAAGCAATTGTAAAACAAACCCCCATCATTGATGTTCCGACTTCTATGGATGATATGATCGATTATCTTTATCTTTTTTCTACCTATATTAATCGGTTCAAGAAAAATGGAAGTAAATTAGGGGAAATTATATATCCCAAAGGGAAGAACGTATTACTAATTCTTTGGTCAGGTGGGTTTGGAATCATTGATACTAACATGCTTACAAAATTAGGATTAGAAGTGCCCTATTTCGATGGGCCAATATTGAAGAAATTAAGAGAAATATACCCAATTAAAATAGGGAGCTTAGCGAAT
>LAZR01001910.1_pt1 | contig 12603 bp, 12 predicted proteins | sample 329461 | NCBI WGS metagenome assembly LAZR01 (sample SAMN03002196, study PRJNA259156) | marine sediment metagenome | biome: sea floor; feature: Hydrothermal impacted sediments; material: marine sediment; isolation source: Loki non-amplified sample from Loki's castle hydrothermal vent sediment ...
GATAATTACGATTTTAGTCGGAATAAGATTTAAAAGATTTTAAAATAAGGTTAATTTATAGATTTAAAAATACACTCATGTATAAATAATATAATAAAAAAAATAATTTTAGGGCAATATCTTAATTTCTCAGATCATAAAATTCTTTAGGTAATCCTAAGTTGATTAAGGGAAAAGACAGTTTTTTGCTTTCTTTTGAAATAGTATCAAATAATTCTATTAGAGTTTTAAAGTTTCCATTCTTATGATATACATTTACCTCATCCATTAAGAGAATTTTATCCAGCAAAGGGGATAAGTTAATTAAAACTTGTTCGAGAGAGTTTAAGATATTACTTTGTCGCAATATCTCATGGTGACAGAAAGATTGCTTACAAACAGCAAGTGTTACGAGTCCTTTTTGAAAAATATCAAGGTAGAACTGTTCTTGAAATTATAAATTCAGAAAATGATGATATAAGTTCAAAATTTTATCAGAATATCATGGACTATTTGGATATTCATGCGATCTCAGAAAGATTATTAGAACAATGTTCCGGAGGGGAATTACAGAGATTTGCTATCACCATGATACTGATTAAAAAAGCAGATATTTATGTTATAGATGAGCCATGCACTTTTCTTGACGTTCAAAAAAGAATTAAACTTGCTCAGTTGTTCCGTGCGCGTGCACTAGGATTTGGAAGCGAAAAACCTTGTCCAGTATTAGTTGTTGAGCACGATTTAGCGATACTGGATTATATTTCAGATGTAATTCAATTATTTTATGGAGAACCCCATGAATTTGGTATAATTTCAAAACCATTGACAACTAGAAAGGGGATTAACACATACTTAGATGGATATCTAAAGACTGAAAATATTGAGTTTCGAGAGACAAAATATGAGTTCAAAATCTCATCAAGTGGTCGAACATGGAGTAATGCCAAAATTTTCGCACAATATGGAAAGATTTCAAAAACCTTCGAGTCATTTAACTTAAATGTAGATCCTGGAACGATTTATGCTTCTGAAATATTAGGGATTGTAGGTGAAAATGGCTGTGGGAAGTCTACTTTTGCTAAGATTATAGCAGGTGAGTATGAACCCGATATAGGCTCAGAGTTTGACGGTATCCCCGCAATAGTTTCTTATAAACCTCAATACATTTCTCAAAATACCTCTCAAAGTGTAAGAGATTTCATTATTGAACGCACTCAAAATTATAACTTCTCTGAAGAAATGTTAAGAGTCTTATATAGACCTCTTGGAATTAATGATCTGTTTGATAATCCTTTATCATCTCTATCTGGTGGGGAATTACAGCGGGTTTATATTTGTTCTTGCTTAGCAAAGAAGGCAGACTTATACTTACTCGATGAACCCTCAGCTTATCTTGATGTTGAGGAACGTATCCATATTGGACAAATAATTAGAACAATTACAAAGCGAAATAATGCTGTAGCAATATGTATAGAGCATGATATTCAGATTGCTGATGCTCTTATTGATAGAGTTCTTTTATTTACAGGAAAACCAGGTATTCATGGAAAAACTGTTGGCCCTTTAAATAAACGCGAAGGGATGAATTTGTTTTTAGAAACTATTGATGTCTCTTTCCGCAGAGATCCTAAAAGTGGTCGAGAACAAAGGTTATCTGGACAATTATGGGGTGTTTCAAAAAACGGTCCCAAAAAAAAAAAAAAATTTTAAAGTCATAGTAAAACAGTCTCAAAGGAAGTAGATCAATAAAAAATCCTTGAAATGAACCTTTTTCTATTAAGATGGATCATCATCAACGATTAGAATATCATAATGAGGCTCTTCCATTATTTTATCTAAAGATAAACTATCAATTCTCTCTTCAAGATTGTTGCTTTCATCGAATATATCTCTAATTTTTAATAAAACGTCCCAACTTAACTCATGTTTATGATCTTGTATTAAAATTTCTGAAAAACCTTTTATGGATGTTAAGGGTTCTTTTAAATAATGAGTAATATTAGAAATATTTTCAAAATCAAATTTTTTTGATTTGAATGTCATGTAGAATTCAACACTTTCTCTTATTAATTTTGAAAGTGTAGATATCTTATTTTTAACGGCAAAATCTTGCCATTTATTCTTAATATCTTCACTCGCCAAAATGCATATCCTCTCTTTATCGTCAATATATATTTTTTTTCCTCTTTGCCATTTTTTAAAATTCTGTGTTATATTTCCGCGCCAAATTGCCTTTTTCTTAGTTTCTTTTTCATATTCCCCCATTATCGCCTTTAATTTCACATCTTTCTCGATTTCTATCACCCCTACAATTTGTATTAATGTAATTTTCTAGCTTTGGATATTTATATTAATTGTTATGATTAATGATTTATTTCTTATTATTTAATTTTAATATAATTCTTTTCATGTATAAATAAAATAAAAAAAAATTATTTTTAAACAACATTTTAATTTCTCATATCATAAAATTCTTCAGGTAAACCTAAGACGGATAAAGGAAAAGCCAATTTTTTGCTTTCTTTTGAGATTGTATCAAACAATTCTATTAGAGTTTTAAAATTTCCGTTCTTATGATACGAATTTGCCTCATCCATTAAGAGAATTTTATCTAAAAGCGGGGATAAGTTAAATAAAACTTGTTCGAGAGAGTTTAAGATGTTTCTAATTGCTTTAATTTTTTCATCAATATTTAATTCATCATTCAAATCTGGGTTGGGTTTCTCTTTTCTTCTCATTTTAAATTCTTCCTTTTTTATTTTTTTATTTTATTCTTCTTCTTTCTGAATCATCAGGAAGGATCAATTTCTAAGATCATTGATATCTCAAGTCAATTCTTAGTGTTAATGTGAAATGATAATCTTTTATATTCTCTTGATATATTATCAAGTAATTGTACTAAATCTCTTAAAGTTCCATTTGTATGAATTTCTTCTGCCTCTTCCATCAAAAGGGTTTTTCTCAATAATGGATGTAATTTTATAAAGATTTGCTCAAGAAAATCTAATATATTTCTAACCGTTTTTAATATTTCACTATCAACATTGAATCCTTCATTTGTATTTTTTTTTTTTTTTTTACCTTTCATGATACCTTTGTTATTCAATACTTTTCATAGAGATGGATCATGATTAATTTAATTATACAATGAATTCTTTTTGATAAATTTTAATAATCTTAAGGGGTTTATCTATTGATATTCTAATAGATAAACCCCGATGAAGAAAAATGCTTTGGGATTTGCATTTCTGTTAAATTTAATTATCGTAATTTTCTGTTTCTTACTGTAAACTTTTTTATTATAATATGAAAAAAAAAAGGTGGATTAATCACACACTTTTATGGTTTTGATCTAATTTTTAGAAATTTTATTTACTACTGGTACGGTTTTAAACTCTTCGGACGCTTCCCGTGCTTGAAGGCGGAACATGTCTAAACCCTCTTTTAGATTGTCAGCTAAAGTTCCTAGTTTGTTTGCTGTTGATGTTACTTCCTCCATTGACGCTGTTTGCTGTTCAGATGAAGCACTAATACCTTCCATCGCTCGTGAATTTTCTTGACCTGCTGCTGTTACTGCCTCGATGTCTGCTGTTATAGACCCTATTAATTTAACCGTATTGGTGATTCTGGTTGTAATAGATTCCATCTTTTCTCCTGTTTCGCCAACCGCATTTTGAGATTCTTCTGCCAATTTTCTCACTTCGTCAGCTACAACTGCAAACCCTCTACCATGTTCTCCTGCCCTTCCTGCCTCAATACTAGCATTAAGCGCTAGTAAGTTTGTTTGTTCAGAGATACCTGTAATTAAATCCATTATTTTATTAATGTCTTTAGTCGATGACATAACTTCGTGAGAAAGTGCTTGGATTTCATTAGCCATCTTATTAATTTCTACAAGAGAATTGACTTGAGATTGGGTATTCTGAGAAACTTCTTGAGTTGTTGAAGATATCTCCTCGGAAGCTGCATTTACCTCACTAGAACTGGCTGCCAGTTCAGTTGCGATATTAGCTACATTTATACTCGCGTCTTGGGAAGATGAGATTATATTACGTATATTTGTGGTCATTGTTCCAAAGGAACGCGTTAAAACAGCGATTTCATCATTTCCTTTAGCACCTAATTCATCGTTTTTCCCATTTGTTGTTAAATCCCCATCAGCGACTTTTATAGCTACAGCATTTAATTTTATAATGGGATCTGTGAACTTTTTAGCTATGATATATCCAAGAACAGCAACTATTATTGCGATTATGACTACAACCCAAATTGAAACAGTCATTAAATTATTTGGCACTGCAAGAGCCTCTGAAACATCTATTTCAGAGACTAATACCCAAGCGCGACCATCATCAGTAACCTCCATATAATGGTAAACTCCCATAACAGCTATACCCCGATAACCAGCATTTGAGCTTTTCATAATATTATTTTTTGCTGCGAGAGATTCTACAATGCCAGCAGTGCTAATTGATTCTGTTAGGACTGTATCCATAATGTTACTATATTTTCCCGTTTCTGTCGTATAATAATCGAATTTACTTGTTGTTAGCCAGAGCAAATCTTGATTTATGATATACGTTTCACCTGAAGTGCCTAAACCTTCAGTTTCATGCATAACACTATGAACTATCATGGCATCTATATAGAACACTAATAATCCGGCAAAAGCCATGGTTTCACGATCATGAACAAGTGATGCGGTCGTTATTTGAATATAATCACCACTACTTGATGGTTGAAAGTCAGAGAGATAAGTAAAATCCATATTAGTGCTCTGTAGTAATGCGGCAAGAAAATATTCTTTAGTTGATTGATCAGCTCCTACCGTATGTCCATAAGTGTAACCAGTTTTAGAGGTTTGAGCAACGATAATCCCACTTGTATTCAGTAAGTACATCTCATTATAGGTACCATATACCTCAATCATATTATCCATTTCATGGGTTATCATAGCTATTGCTTCTGTTTTATTTGGATGAGATGGATCTCCTGCAATGGCAGCATAGCTGGTCAATGTATGGGATCTAGATAATAAATTAGTATCCCCCTTCCTCCCAAAAAACCATTCCTCGATAAATTCAGCTTTGCTCATGCCAGTTGCTTGTAATTGATCAAGTCGATCAGATTCATAGGATTGATTTAAGCTTATAGTAGAATAAATTGTTATTCCAACAATAGGTATTATCGCAACTAATAAAAAATAAATTAGTAATTTTTGTTTTATACCAAATTTTAATCGTCTTTTTCGGTTAGATTTTGTTACTTGTCTTTTTTTTAAATCCATATATTTTTACACCCTTTTTCAATATCCTTAAAACTTTTGATGCGAAACCATTATGATTTTTTTGTTTCTTAGTATTTAAGCTAATATTGAATTAAAAAATATATATAACAAAGTATATTTAAAGTTTTTGTTATAATAAAATGTTATATTATTGAGAATAACAATTGTTTTCTATCATTTTGCAATCTCTTTGAGCACATTATATTAAAAAATAAGCTAATAATCTTTGTTTAGTTATGAATTTTGGTTTCAGTTTTGTTGCTGTCTTTGGGTTTTTTTCCTTCCCTTATTCATTTTTTTAGGATTCATACATTCTTACATTTCTATAATACACCTTAAATTTTATATACCTATGAAGAAAACTATAACAAAACTTAATTTACTTCTTTAATAAAAAAAGTTGATCTTTTTAGTAAAGATTAATATAAAATTAGTAAAACATTTACACTATTATAATAAATATAATTTTAATCTATTACCAAGGACTTTGAGATTTATTCGTGGGAAATCTTTTTTATAAGGTCTTATCTTACCAAATGATCAGAAAAGTTTTTGAGAGTAGATTTCTAGATTTCTTGGATGCGCCCATAACCGCGTTTAATCCTGGTTAATTGTTGTGTTAGGATATTAAAATCAAATTGGATATTCATTGCTCTTCTCTGCATCATAGGTTCTAAAAAGTAGAACCTAATAGAAAATACTCCATCATTTCTAGTGAAAATAGGTAAAAGTGTCCATTTTGCATAATAATAGTTCTCGGAGCATAGCGTCATTCCCTTTTGGAAAAATACCATCTCTTCAGAATTTAAGACAGATTGATTTTTATATATAATATCCGTTTTTGAGAAAAAAGATTTTTTTCTAAGACCTAATGAAATTTCATTTCCAGCAATTTCATATTCATAAAAAATGAATTAAAACAGAAGGCGGGAAAAATCCATTCCAAGAATCTCAAATATTTATGCTTTAGAAAAATGATCGGATTACTGATGGAACAACTCTCTTTCAACAAAGTCTTGTAAAATTATATAGATAGTTTTACTAAAGATCTCTTATCTTTTCTTTTAAATCTTCATTTGATTTTTCAAAAACGCGTAAATAAGTTTTTTTCTCTTGATCAATATCGAATTTTGAGGTTATTCCTCTATTTTTCATTTCATCAAATATATCCCATAACGAGGCTCCAGAAATATTCGCTGAGCGTTCTAGGGTATCACCTTTTTGGTATAAATCAAGAGCAACCTGTATTTTTTGTTGTTCAATTCCAGTGTTGATTATTTTCCTTACTATTGTAGCTCTATCAATTCCAAGCAATTCAGCAATCCGATCGAGTTCATCAAGCGTTTCCTTTTTCATTCTAACAGACAAGTTAGTCATATTGAATTATAACAACTCCTTAATTTTTTTAATAAAATAGACTTCTTCATATGAAGGGCTTGCATATTTTACCCATTTTATTAGATAATCCTCGAATTCTAAATTATTAATTATTTTGTTTTGATAAGCTTCTAACATCGCAATTGGTACTTTTCTAACATCCAAATTAAAACTCTCAGCTATTCTCTTTGCTTTTTTATCCTCCATCATGCACGGGCACTTGATATTTATTGAATTATATATCACTTCAGTCTCTCCTAAACCTAATTTTAAATCGATCAATTCCTCTTTTACTTTATGGATAATTATTTTTTTATCTTTAATTAAATTCTCTCCAATTATTGCCTCTTCTTTTCCTTTATTTTTACCATTAATGATTACTTCTTGATAAATTGCTTCAGTAATAATTAGATCTTCATACAACTTATTTAATACATCAATAAAATCCATTTTCAAAGAGATTATTAATGAAGAAGCATCAATTTTTATCATCTATTACTTTTTAAATGTGTGACAAAATATTTAAATGTATTCACAAAATAATAAAAACTATAGGGTTTCAATTCCATCCCAAACAAATTTATTGGATGCGCCCATAACTTCGTTTAATTCTGATTAATTGTTGAGTTAGGATATCAAACTCAAACTGGATATTCATTGCTCTTCCATGCATCATAGGTTCTAAAAAGAAGAATCTAATCGCAAATTTTCCATCGCTTCTGATGAAAATAGGTAATAAGGTCCATTTTGCAAAGTAATAATTCTCGGAGCATAGCTCTATTCCCTTTTGGAAAAATATCATCTCTTGAGAGCTTAGAAAAGATTTATCTTTATATATAATAACCGTTTTAGAAAAAAGAGATTTTTTAAAAAGACCTAATGAAATTTCATTTCCAGCAATTTCATATTCATAAATAATGAAATAAAAGGGTAAAACTCCGGGAAAATACTTTTGATTTTCATTAAGTTTTGAAGATATCAACAATTTTGAAGCTATTCTAATGAGATAATATACTATATAAAAGAAAGTGTAAAAGTTAATAACGGCCATGAAAGTATAAAAGGTTACAGATGCATTATAGAGCGAAGTTAACATAAAAAGTAATATAACTGAATTCAACATTGTGAATTGACTACCTGCTTTTTCTACATAAAAACTAAGTTCTTTCTTAGAAAGGGGATATAAATAAGGAATTTTTGTAGTGGTAAGAAGATCCATGGAGACATGTAACCCATAAAAGAATATACCTATAAACCAGTTAAAAAGGAATGGGCGAGGGGTTAGAATTGAGATTATTATTGAAGCTATAAATGATATTATTACTCCAGTTATATATGAATGGGATCCTCCACGATGGTTAAGGTAATTTGACTTGAAGATCTTTTTCAGAGGCATTATAAATATATCCAAATCAGGTAAGACAGCAAAAAACATTGCCAGTATTATATATTCAAAGGTTACCTCCTTTAAGAAGAGGATATAGGTAAGTCCCCCAAAAACTAAATGTGTGAAAAAATCCATATCCCGAATATCAAGTATTTATGTTTTAGATAAGTGATTAAACTATTAACTTTTTTATTAATAAAAATAAAGATAGATAATATTAACAGATGTGTTCTTAATAAGGAAAATCAAAAAAAATATAAAAAAATTATATTATAGTTTTATTTATTGGCCATCTTTATAAAAGGCTGAACCAGCTTTCATGAAACGATTCATATGACGTACAGATGCAATTAGCTTTCCATTTTCTTTTTCTCTTAGATCACAATCAATCCAAAAGAATTCTGTCTTACGACTAACGCCTACACAGGCAATTTTTCCAGTTGCTATATATGGAATCCCCACTAAAACTGGTCCATTTATATTTCTAATTTCTGTGGCGCCATAAAAGGGCACAGCTTTACTTTTTTCGGCATCTAATCTATCAGAACCTAAAGACATCAAAGTAAAAATAGCGGTAGGTGACAGAATAGAATTTCCCCATGGAGATTTTCCTTTATAATAATCAAGATGATCTGTTATTGATTTTAATCCCCGATCTGCATTTTCTTGAGTTACTAAAACATCACGTTGTTTCAAATCATCACCAACTTTAAGTCCTTCAAGAATACGTAATTCCTTTGGATCGCTACTCACAAGATCTAAACCTTGTAGGTAGGATGATTCATTTGGTTCACCTACTGACAGAGTTCCTTTAGCAATTACTTGACCATTTTTCATTTCTCCACGAGCTTCAACTTGAACATTTTCAGCACCCTCTGGTGGCATTTTAACGATAGCTCTGACTTCTTCTTTATCAGTTGTAGCAAATGTATAATATAAGCTTAAGCATCCTTTCTCAAACCACTTATCCCCAAATATCTCTAAAGCGACAGGTGCGAACAAACTTAAGTGAATTGTTCCCGGTATTGTACCCCCTCTCATACCTACCTTTTTAGCGACGTTGTCATCGTGTATTGACGTTGTTAAACCTCTCCAAAGATTTTCTGGAGCCCGCCATCCGCCATACATGTAACCTTCTTTTATAATATTATCAGTCATATTTAACACCAATTATGATAAAAAATAATTTTTATCCTATTAAATCTTTTGATAAAAAGTACAAATATCTAAATGTAAGATAGCATTAAAGGTAATAAACTGGAATACATTTATTGTTTTGGAGTCATCTTATGCAAGAAAATAATAATACTACGATAACTGATGCTTCTATTGAGCCAATAGAAGATACTTTAAGAACCGCCCTACAATTTCATGGAGGTTTGAAGAAATTTATTTCAGAAGAGGATCAAGTGCTCTTAAAACCTAATTTTAACACCGGTGATCCCTTTCCAGCTAGTACAGATCCTGATTTCCTCCTTACAGCTGCTAAGTTGGTTTTAGAATTAACTCCGAATGTCAGCATTATTGAATCATCAATGTTCAGATTAAAAACGGAAGACGTTATCAATAAAATCATGGGAGATCGGTTAAAGAAATTAGAGATCCCACTCATAACAGAACTAGATTTCCAGTATACTGAGATTGATCTCAAATCTCTTGGAGCGCAGTATCTTAAGAAAGTTAAACTCCCAAGCCAGGTTCTTGATCCCGAGACAAAGATTATCTTATTACCATGTCTCAAGACTCATTTCGTTGCACATTACACAGGAGCCTTAAAACTTGCTGTAGGATTCATGGAAAAAAAACAAAGGATACGACTACATATGAGCCGCAGAGTACCTGAAAAGGTTGCAGAACTCAATTTAGGATATAAGCCTGATTTGATAATAATGGATGCAAGGAAAATATTTGTAACGAAGGGTCCAATGAACGGTAAAATAGAATTTCCAAATTCCATACTTGTAGGAACAAATAGAACCAGTATTGATATTGAGGGTGTTAAAATAATCCAGTCATACGGTGCTGATAATAAACTGCAAGATGGGAAACCGAAGGAAGTACGTACAGTTAAGCGTGCATTAGAACTTGAAATAGAATAATCGTTTTAACCTACCTCTTAGATCATTCTTAATAATTTAAGCACTATTTTAGGATTTTTTACAAAAAGTTTTAAGAAAAAAGAAATCACAATTGGATTTTTGATTAGCTTAAACATTAAAGCTTTAGGGAAATCCATATCTCCATATAGAGATATTAAATTTTCAATTTTGTTTACTTTGATAACACCAAATAGTTTATCGAAGTCCTTGTCATTGAATTCTTCTAAAAGTGACCGAATTATATTATGAATTCTTAGTTCCCTGCCAATGGTTTTTTTACATGGAGTTTCATAATATTTTTTTAGATTTTTTTTTGAAAAATTTGATTTTCTGAAACATTTTTGAATGGAATTTGCTGCATATTTAGCTGCTGTTAAAAGCATAATAATTCCACCTCCCGTAGTAGACTTAACATGCCCTGCAGAGTCTCCTAATAACAAAATGTTATCAAAAGCAAGTTTATTCATAGTCCCATATGGAATTAAACCACCTTGTGAGTCGATCTTCTGCTTAATATCTATAGAATTCTTCATAAGGAAGATATTAAAATTTTTAGCTATGTTCTTTAAGGAACCCAAACCAATTCTGTATACATTCTTTCCTTCTGGAACAATCCAACCAAACATTTCTTTCCATCGAGGATCAAAATACATTACTACCTCATCCTCATTAAAATCTGCTTTAATTCGGACTTGGGTAGCGTATAAATTCTTATTTTTTATTCCTAAAGAATTAGCCACCGAGGATAACGGTCCATCACATCCAATTAGCATTCTCGTTTTTATTATTCTTTTAGTTGTCTCAATCTTTATGAGTTTTTTTTTGTTTTCTTTAACATATTCAAATGATTTGAATTTTTCACCAAGGTAATAATTGATATTCTCCTTACTTTTCACAGTTTCATAATAAAATCTATCCAAACCAATTCTATCAATAATATAGGGTTCCTCTGCTCCGCTTAATTTAATAAATTTTCCTGAGGGGGAAACAATCTTAGCTACATGTACACGGTTTAAAATAAGATTTTCTGGCAAATCTATTATTTTTCTTATTTTTTGTGAGACGATTCCGGCACATTGAAAAGGAAGACCAATTTTTTCATGCTCTTCGATAACAGCTATACTTAAATCTGAATTTGATAACAGATAGCATAGATAATTTCCTGCCAGACTCGCTCCAATAATACATACATCAAAATTATCAAAATTCCTCTCCATCATTAGTTTTTATGATTAGAATAAATTAGAAGTTTTGTATAAATTAGATGTAGTATATGTAATGCTCACAAAAACTTCAAAGTGAGTAAAATTTATTATAATAGTATAATTCCTCTTCCGAAATTGTTCGATAACCCAATGAAACCATCATTCCATAGACTATCCCTAAAGTAATTCCATTAAGAACAGGATTATTATCTATTGAAAGATCAGTTCTTGGATTAATTATTGACTTTATTTTTTCTAGAACATATTTAGTTTCAGGTTTTTCCTTGTAAAATTCAATAATTTTTTCACGAAATATTTTCATAAAGCTTTTATGCTCCAATAACAGTGTCCTTACATTTTGTTTTCCTTGAACAAGTCCAAAATGTCCAAAACCAGCCTTTATAGGTATCGTGTTTCTAAGGCTTTCAAGTGTTTTCATATATTTATCATGGTTAAAGTAAATCGGCATTGAAGTAGGCATAGAAAGTAATTTAGATTTATGGTAGATAGTACCTACAGCTTCACCATAATGAATGAAATCTAAATCATCGTTTTTTAAAAAGGCAGGGCTTTGATGATCTGGAGTATGACCAGGTGTTTGGATTATACATAATCTTACCTCGGAACCTTCGATATGAAATGTGTCGATTATTTCAATGTTATTTAAAGTACTAGGTCCAATAATTTGAAATGCGGAATCCGCTATTGGTTTCATAACACCAGTTAGATTTCCATATGTTCTCGATCCTCGTTTCATATGATGTTCGAAATCATTCAATAACTCCTTTGTAATTGTATTTGTAAGGATCTTTACATTTGGATTATGTTTCTTTATTTCATTATATAGTTTCCATAAACCACCATTATGATCAAAATGGTGATGCGTAGTAGTTAAATACTTAAAAGAAGATAAAGATACATTATGCTTCTTAAAGTATTTTAAGACATTCTTAATATCCAAAGAGGATCCGCATTCTAGTAAAACTGATCCTTCATCAAACTCCCCGAGAAAGACAGATAACATTCTTTGAGTACCATAGGCTTTTACATCAATCAAATGTAAATAATTATTTACTTTACCTGATTTCGTTATTATTAAATCTTCTACCATAAAAATGAGTAATTAATTGAAAAATAATAATTATATTGTCAAGGATACAGAATTAGTATAGAGATAAAAAAGTTTTAGAGATCTAACTTTTGTTTCCAGAATTTCATCGATATCTTCAAATTTTCTTTGTCTTGTGGGCTTAGTACTTCAGTTTT
>LAZR01001912.1_pt1 | contig 12602 bp, 6 predicted proteins | sample 329461 | NCBI WGS metagenome assembly LAZR01 (sample SAMN03002196, study PRJNA259156) | marine sediment metagenome | biome: sea floor; feature: Hydrothermal impacted sediments; material: marine sediment; isolation source: Loki non-amplified sample from Loki's castle hydrothermal vent sediment ...
TCCTGGTCATCAGACACCTCGCTTATGGTGGCGATATTACCACCTAAGTTGGTGTCCGGAATCATTGAACCACTACAGGCATACTTAACACGGCCCAGAAGGTTGCGACGAGTTTTAGCTTTCGATTACATTAGACTTATGAGCTGGTTCAGCTAAAGGCACTTGAGAGCCTTATTATTGGGCTATAGACTGAACGAAATGCTTGAGGTTGCTAGCAAATGCTTGCCTGCTGGGAAGACAACATACGCGTAAAAATATAATAAGGATGTTGGTATGGAGCTGTATCTCAACAGCGAAGTTGCTTCAACTTTTTCCCTGGCGGCGCAACAGAATGCCTACCCATTACTGAAACGAATGCTTATATCAGTACCAGTTGCAGTTGAGCGCGAGTCTTCAAAGCCCGTCACGGATATCCGTGTTCGTCTGACCAGCGACCCCATCTTCTTTGAACCTGAAGAATGGCTCATAGATCGCCTTGAAGCAGGGCAGTCCACGAAACTACAAGATCGACCGTTAAAACCTTACTTTGATAAGTTATCGGGTCTAACGGAAGAGATGCTGGTTCAGTTAAAGTTCGCAGTGTCTTACGTTGATAGTGACGGGCAGACACGTGAACTCTCGTCGCATCATGAAGTCAGCTTTTTGCCTGCCGACTACTGGGGCGGTGAATCGCGTCAAGCTGAACTGCTAGGCGCATTTGTTCAGCCCAATATTCATACGGTTGAAGCGCTAACTGCTAAAGTCGCGCAGGGGCTTCGCAAAGCCGGACAAGACAGTGCTATCAACGGTTATCAATCTAATACTCGTGAGCGACCGTTCTTATTTGGTGCCGCGCTCTGGTCAACGCTCTTTAACGAGCGTCTTACCTATCTGTCGCCACCGAGCGGTTGGGCCGAACGCGGTCAGCGTATTCGTCCTGCCGCAGATATATTGGAGCACAAGACCGCAGCTTGTCTCGATACCTCAGTCCTGTTTGCTAGTTGCCTTGAAAATATGGGGTTGAACCCTGTAATCGCATTAACCAGGACACACGCGTTCGCAGGCTTTTGGTTGATTGATGAGTGCTTCCCCTTGCTCACCAATGACGATCCGATTGATCTCCGTAAGCGCATGGATACGTCTGACATCGTGATGTTCGAAACGACGGTAGTCACCAACGACTCGCCTGTGACATTTAAACAAGCTATTGATCGTGCTAAGACTTTATTGGAAGAGGATCAGGAATCTGAGTTTGTGATGCTGGTCGACATCAAGCAGGCGCGAGCTCGCCGTGTGAAACCGATAGGAATCATCGAAGAAATATCTACAACAAATACGCTTAACGGGGGCGAAGATGAAGCGCTAGGTGCGACCATAGGTATAGATGCGCCGCCGCCGTTACCACCGGTGCGTGGTGACGATCGTGTCTATGAAGAGACACCTGAAACTCGCGTTGATATGTGGCAGCGCAAGTTGCTGGATTTAACAAAGCGCAACCCACTTCTCAATGTAAAAAGCTCAGCTCTGAAGCTCTTCTGTCCTGATCTTGGTACGCTCGAAGATATGCTCGCGGCCGACGAAATCTTTAGCTTTGTCGCAGCGGAAGAAACGCCACTTGGTGACAACGAGCGCAGTACTGAGGCATTTCGTCTCAGCTCGGGCGAGGATTTGCACAAGGAGTTTGCGGTGCAGCAACTCCATAACAAAACGCTCATCGTTAACGACACGTCAAAACGCAAAGACACAAAGCTCGTTGAGCTTCTTAGAAAAGCAAAGAACGATCTGGAAGAGGGTGGGAGTAATACGCTCTTCCTAGCGATCGGTATGCTTCGATGGAAAGAGACACCGGAGAGTGAAAAGTCCTTCCGTGCACCACTAATTCTATTACCGGTCAAGCTTGAACGTCGCAGCGCACAGGCTAAGGTAAAAATGCGTCAGCTTCCCGATGAAGAGTCGATTTTTAACCTAACGCTCATTGAAATGCTTCAGACCGATTACGATATTAATCTTGACCGGCTACGCCACGAACTCCCTGAAGATGAATCCGGTGTGGATGTAGAAGAGATTTGGAATATCGTTCGAGCAGCGATTCAGGATCAGCCAGGATTTATTGTCGTTGAAGAGATTGTTCTTGGTTCTTTCTCCTTTGCGAAGTACCTCATGTGGAAAGATCTGCGCGATCGCACCGAATTACTTAAACAAAGCCCGTTTGTAGAGCATGTTGTTGATCATCCATCTGATGCCTACAAGCAGGAGAGTGTCTTTGTTGAGCGTGGCGAAGTGGACGAAAAGATCAGGCCTGAGTCGTTCTACGCGCCGCTCAACTGTGACTCATCTCAGATGGTTGCGGTTGATGCTTCGTCTCACCCACAAGACTTCGTACTTGAAGGCCCGCCGGGCACGGGTAAGTCAGAAACCATTGCGAACATCATCTGTCACAACTTAGCCTTGGGGCGAAAAGTGCTCTTTGTGGCCGAGAAGATGGCCGCACTTCAGGTCGTTTACCGCCGCATGGAGAAAGTCGGGCTAGCGCACTTGTGTTTGGAGTTACACTCGAACAAGGCAAACAAAAAGTCGGTGCTCGATCAGTTGGGTGCGGCATGGACGCAGCGAGAAGGCACTACGCAGAGTGATTGGATATCGAAGGCGCAGAGGTTAGAGAAAGTCCGTCACGGATTGAATAACTATGTGGCAGAGCTTCATCGTCACCATGCGCTCGGGTTATCTGCTCGTGGTGCAATGGCGCGGGTCGTACGCTTCTCGTATGAGCACCCGTTGCGCCTAGACTGGCCCGATGATCAAAGCCACGCGCCCGTTAGGACAAAAGCCGATCTTGATCCGTACTTGGCAACCGCAAGGGAGCTAGGTATCGCTTTTGGAGAAGTTGAAGATCTCGATCCTGCTAATTTTGGATCGATCACCCAGCTAGAATTTTCAAACCGGTGGCGTACTTCAGTGGTTGCGTTTGCTAACGGAATGCACACCGCGACGAATAGAGCGCGTGCAAGCGCTGAGGCCTTACTGGAGGCGCTAGCGATACCCCTAGAGCATATCTCACCGGCCAAACTCGTTCAGCTTTCGGGTTTGGCTGAACTTTGTGACCTTGCGATAAATGGTGATGTCGATTTTGCACTTCAGGGGGGTGGCCCTTCTCGCGTTAGAGCGTTGAGCGATAGCATTTCTTTGCATACCAAGTTGCATGACCAGATAAATGAGTTTGGTCACGGCCTTAAATGGACGATGCTTGATGAGTATGAATGGGATCAATGGATCCAGCAACGCAACGAAGCGACCGGACTCTTTGGTTTTTTGAAGCGTCATAGCCTACGCAAAACGATGCGTGCGAAAGGGCTTGAAAAGATTGCAGATCTCAGGATTATTGAGTCATCAGTTGCCGCGCGTGAAACGCTCAGACAGCTTAAAATTAGTGCCGCAGAGCTCGAAGGATCGGCAGTATGGTTCGGTGTGGATTCAAATCCGGAGCAACTCAATAGATCGCTTATAGATGGCGCACGGGCACTTAAACTCTTCAAGGCGTTTATCGCATCGTTTGCGGATCCGACGCTTCCTATCGGTACGTTACGTCGCCATTTAATTGACGGTCGGGATTTTCTCTCCGATAGTTCGCAGATAGTGGGACTGGCCCGCCGTGTAGCTGAGGAAGCGGCGAACATCGCAGCGCTTAATGACAAGTCTGAAGCCGTTAAAATTGCAATTAACCTTGACGATGATCTTAGCAAAATCGCGACTGACTTCAGTGTTGTGGCGGAACAGAGTGAACGTTTGAGCCGCTGGTGTCGTTGGCTGGCTGCTAAGAAGCGCGCGACTCAGTACCAACTTGAACCACTATCGCTGATGTTAGAAACTCGCGCTATTGCACCACGAGATTGTGAAGCCAATGCGATGACCGCGTTGTGTGTATGGTTGGCACCGAAACTGATAGATCAGAGTCCTTCGCTAGTTCAGTTTGCGGGTGCGTCTCATGAATCCACCATTGAGATGTTCCGTGAGCTTGACGCTGATGTCTCTGCAACAACGGCCGAGTATATCGTTTCTAAGACAGCTAGCGGCGTGCCTGATCGTAACGCCCCAGATACACCCGCGGAGTATGGTGTGCTCGCACGCGAGCTGGCGAAGAAAACCAGATACAAACCTGTGCGTGCGTTAGTGAATGAAATGGGGGGCGCTCTCACTGATCTAACTCCTTGCTTTATGATGTCGCCGCTATCTGTCGCACAATTCTTGCCCGCCGACTTTGCGTTGTTTGATCTCGTAGTATTCGATGAGGCTTCTCAAATCACCACTTGGGATGCCGTTGGCGCGATCGCGCGTGGGAAGAACGTCATCGTTGTTGGCGACCCGAAACAGATGCCACCGAGTAATACGTTTGGGCGCAAAGAGGAAGATGATCCGGACGAAGGTGATCTAGAATCCATCTTGGATCAGGCATTGGCGGCGCGTTTGCCGCATCTTCGTTTAACTGGTCACTACCGCAGTCGCCATGAAACGCTGATCGCTTTCTCAAACTCGCACTACTACGAGAATCAGCTAACTACGTTCCCGTCAGCGGAAACAAAAATTAGCGCGGTGACGTTGCACCGTGTTGAGGGTGTGTATGCTAAAGGTCGCGGTCGGACCAATACAATCGAGGCACAGGCGGTAGTTGCAGAGGTCGTTAAGCGTCTCACAGCCATGATCAATGGCGCGCCAGAGCGTTCGATCGGTATCGTTACGATCAACTCGCAGCAACAGCGTTTGGTTGAGGATTTCGTTGATGAGGCGCGCCGTAAAAACTCTGAACTCGAACACTTTTTTACTGCAACGGATACCTATGATCCTGTGTTTGTTAAAAACCTTGAGTCTGTCCAAGGTGATGAGCGTGACATTATTGTATTATCGCTGACCTACGGCCCGACTGAGCCAAGTGGCCGCACCATGAGCATGAACTTCGGCCCTTTGAATAAGCCTGGCGGTGAGCGCCGGCTAAATGTTGCCGTAACGCGTGCAACGACCGAGGTGATGGTCTTCTCGAGCTTTGATTCATCCATGATAGATCTCTCGCGGACACAAGCTACGGCGGTAGAGCATCTTAAAAACTACCTTGAGTTCGCCGAGCGCGGACCGATTGCGCTATCTGAGTTCAGTTCAGCTAACCATGGTGTTGATCAATTCGATTCAGACTTCGAGCAGGCCGTTGCCATGTCGCTTCGGGCAAAAGGTTGGAAGGTTCAGACACAGGTGGGTGTTTCTAAATTCCGCGTGGACCTGGGTGTTATTCATCCAGATAAACCCGGTGAATACCTCGCTGGTGTCGAGTGCGACGGAGCTACCTACCATAGTTCGCCATCAGCGCGTGACCGCGATCGAGTGCGTCAGGCGATCCTTGAGAATCTTGGCTGGCGGATCGTTCGTTTATGGTCTACCGACTACTTCCAAGAGCCGGAGTATGCGATTAAAAAGATCCACGAAAGGCTGGAGGCGCTGTTAGCCGATAGCCGTGAAGTTAAGGGCGTTGCAGAGCCAGAGGCAGAGGCCGCACTAGTTTCCAAGCCTGAGCCGTCAGCCGAGCTAGGCCAAGAGTCTTCTAGCATGCCTGACGCTGACTCTGGTGAGAATGATTCTAAACTTATAATCGACTCTGGGGCTGCCGAGGCGGATCTACTTGCTCAAGTCCAGCACCAAGCGTCGTCGCATGAACCTCTTTTTGAAGCCCACCCTGTCAACGATGACGTGCTTGCAGGCCTCCCAACCTACGACAAAGAGCGCTACTTTCATGCGGATCATCGGTTAGATCTGAGCCGCTTGGCCAAGTCTGTGTTAGAGAACAAAAACGGGATTACGTTGCACGAGCTAACTCTCGATATTGCGCACAAGCACGGTTTGAATCGTAGCTCTCGCAAGCAACGTCAGCATCTTCGCGACGTGATTAAGAGTTGGGCAGGCTTATGGCGAGAGGGTGAGGAGAAGACAACGGTTTGGCTATCACCGGACGATGTTTGCAATGAGATTCCGTGGCGAGGCCTTTACGCTTTTGGTCTTGAGCGCGACTGGAAAGATTTGTGTTACCAAGAGCAGGTCAGTGTTGCACGTTCTGCGCTTGCCGCTCAGCCCAACGATCCGATCGATTGGCTTTTTTCTGAATTTAAGATCGGTCGTCGTCATAGCTCGACAGCAGAGACTTTCCAGACGTGGGTTGATAGAGTTCACGGAGTTTGATTAGGCAGCGAAGTAAAGAGCAAGCTAGTAACACAGGCAAGACTAGCGGACTTTAATATCCTCGCAGTGAGAGTCCTAGTCGTGAGTATGAAGTTTTCCAACTTGACCAAAAAAAAATTCTAGATTTGGCGGATCGGCCTCAGACTGACTGTGACTGTTCGAGTTGGAATTATTCATGGACTATGAATCAAGTTGCCTGCCCCGCCGCCACGCCAGACGCCCACGCCCACTGAAAATTGTGCCCACCCAGATGCCCCGTCACGTCCACAACTTCGCCGATAAAGTAGAGGTTGGGGTGATCCAGTGCCGCCATGGTTTTTGATGAGAGCTGGCGGGTATCTACTCCGCCCAGTGTTACTTCAGCTGTTCTGTAGCCCTCAGTGCCTGCGGGCTTTATGGTCCACTGCGCCAACGTGTCGGCCATCTGCTCAAGATCGCTGTTTTTGTAGCTCTGAAGAGGGCCTTCCCAGCCAAAAAGCTCGTTGAATGCCTGGGCGAAGCGTTTGGGCAGGTGCTGGGTAAGATAGTGGGCCAGAGATGATTGCGGCTTTTGTTTGCGCAGAGACGCCAGATCTTCACGGATATTGCGCTCCGGCAACAGGTTGACCGTCAACGGGTCTCCGGGCTGCCAAAAGCTGGAAATCTGTAGCATCGACGGGCCGCTCAGGCCCCGGTGCGTCACTAGCATGGGCTCCCGGAAACGCTGATTGTTGCAAGCGGCCTCCACCGGGCAGCTCACGCCCGAAAGAGGTGCCAGTTGCTGCTTCAATTCGGGGTGCAGCGTGAAGGGCACCAACCCGGCCCGGGTGGGCAGAACGGTGAGCCCGAATTGCCGGGCAATGTCGTAGCCGAAGCCCGTAGCGCCCATGGTGGGGATGGATAGGCCACCGCAGGCGATAACCAGAGATTCGCAGGTGAGGGCGCCTGAGCTGGTGTTAACCCGGTAATGCCCAGCGCTTTGGGCGATGCTCTTTACGCTGGTTTTCATGCGAACTTCAGCACCCGCCCAATCGCATTCTGTCAGCAGCATGGCAAGTATTTCTTTCGCGCTGTCTTTGCAGAACAGCTGGCCGGCGGCTTTTTCTTCATGTTCAATGCCGTGGCGTTCAACAAGATCCAGAAAATTCTGCGGGGTATAACGTTTCAGGGCAGAAATGCAAAAGCGCGGGTTGTCTGATAGAAAATTGGCAGGCGTGCTGTTGAGATTGGTGAAATTACAGCGCCCGCCACCAGACATGAGGATTTTCTTTCCCGGCTTGTTGGCATGATCAATTACCAGCACCTTGCGCCCGCGGTAGCCTGCGGTGGCTGCGCACATCAGGCCGGCGGCGCCGGCACCGATAATAATCACGTCGTACTGGTTGCTGGAACTTGCCGTCATTACTGCCCGCCCTCTGATTTATGTGGCGGGCAGTATACCAGCCTCAGGCCGAGGCTACGGGTCATTCCAGATGAACCGTTCCTTCCATATAAAATGCAGCTTGCCCCGCGATGGCGACACGGTCACCTTTCAACGCGCAGCGCAATAATCCCCCACGGGTTGAGAGTTGTCGGGCTTCAAGCCGGGTCTTGCCCAGTTTTTCCGCCCAGTAGGGCACCAGAACACTGTGAATCGAGCCCGTAACCGGGTCTTCATCAAGGCCGGCGCCCGGGGCGAAGTAACGGCTTACAAAGTCGGCTGTTTCGCCAGGAGCGGTGACGATCAAGCCCAGGTTGTCGAGCTCCCGCAGTAAGCGCATGTCCGGTTGCGTAGCTTTTACGGCCGCCTCGTTTTCCAGAACCATCATGTAATTTGCATCAGCAGGCACGTAAAAAACAGTTGCGGGCGCACCCCCAAGGGCTTCTGCGAGGATTGCCGGGGTTTCCCGCTCCTCGACAGAAAAGTTGGGGAAGTCCAGAACCAGCCAGTTGTCAGCGGTTTTTTGAACACCCAAAGGACCGCTTTTGGAGTGAAAGCGGATCGTTTCTTCGGCCCAGCCGAGTTTGTTGAGAATAACCCAGGCGCTGGCCAGAGTGGCATGCCCGCAAAGAGGCACCTCGATATTCGGAGTAAACCAGCGGATGTGAAAGTCTGACCCGCCAGCGCCAGACTCGCGCACAAAAAACGCAGTTTCCGACAGGTTGTTCTCCGCTGCCAGAGCTTGCAATGTCTCATCTGGAAGCCATTTTTCCAGCGGCATGACGGCGGCCGGATTACCCTTGAAAATCTGGCTGGTAAAGGCGTCTACCTGATAAATAGGGTGTTTCATGGTCTGTCCTCCGTAAACAAACGCTTAGCGTAGTGATGAGCCTTGTGGCTGGCAAACTGCGCCAGTTCACGCTCGCTGTAGAAATGCAGCTCGGGAAGCGGGTTATGGTGTGTTATCACCCAGTGCTCCTGACCTGATTGGTTGATAGAAAATCCGAGATCTTTCAACCATTGGCGGCTGGTGTTCAGTCCCTCTGCGCACAGGGCGGGGGCGTTGGACTGCAGGCCAAAAAGATTGTTCCGGGTTGCGGTCGGGGCGTGACAGTTTGCTATGCCCATGGTGAAACTCCTTCTTCTGTTTGCGATGTTGTTATTGTCTCTCCAGGCTGACGGGCATAACAGATTCAGATAATCTGTTTTTGAACCGGTACAGGGTGCTGTTTTTAGCGTCTGTACTGGTGATCTTTTCCGTTATCTGTACCGTTCTTGCCTGTTGGCGATCTGTTGCAATAAAGGCGACAGCTTTATTGATGGGCAATAACCTTTATGTTCGCGAGGCAGGCAGGATGGGCGTTCTCTACAACCAGGTGGCAGACAGGCTTCAGGCACTTATTCAGGATGGCGTTTATCGGGACGGAGACCGCCTGCCGGGCGTACGGGTGCTGAGCAAGCAGTTGGGCGTTAGCATTTCGACGGTGTTGCAGGGGCATCAGACGCTTGAAGCCCGTGGTTATCTTCAGGCCCGGGAGCGTAGTGGCTATTTTGTGCGTTTGCCTGCCGTGGATGCCCCTGAGCCTTTGATGCAACGGGACCGAAGCCGTCCGATTCCGGTCACGGCCCGTGAGATGACACTGGAGCTGTGCGCCGATGAGCAAAAGCGCATGGTGCCGCTGGCCACCGCCGTTGCCCATGCAGACTACTTGCCGTTGCGGCAGATTCAGCAGAGCACGCTCTGGGCGGCGAGGCAAGGGCTGGAAACGTTGGATTATGCCTTTCCGGGCAAGGCGTCATTACGCCGGCAGATTGCCCAACGCATGGCGTCTGTGGGCGTCCCGATAACCCCGGGTGATGTGCTCGTTACCAACGGTGCCCAGGAAGCCATTATTCTGGGCTTGCGCGCGGTTACCCAGCCGGGGGACATAGTGGCAGTGGAGTCACCGTCTTTTCCTGGCATTCTCCAGGCTCTGGAAGTGGTCGGGTTGCGCGCAATGGAAATTCCGACCCATCCCTCTGATGGTCTTAGCCTTGAAGGTTTGCAACTGGCCCTTGAACAATGGCCTTTGAAGGCCTGTGTTGTGGTGGCCAATCACAGCAATCCCATGGGCGCCAGAATGCCGGATGAGCGCAAAAAGCAGATGGTGTCGATGCTTGCCGCCGCCGGAGTGCCGTTGATTGAGGACGATATTTACGGTGATCTGTATCACACGGGTGAGCGGCCATGGCCTGCAAAGGCCTATGATCGCGCGGACAACGTGATCTACTGCAGTTCTTTTTCCAAAACCATTTCGCCGGGGTTGAGGCTGGGTTGGATGGTGCCCGGGCGCCATATGGCCGGTGCCAGGCAGCAAAAGTATTTTTCCAACCTGGCGACGTCGTCCATTCCGCAGCTGGCGGTTGCGCATTTTCTCGAGCAGGGTGGTTATGATCGCTACCTGCGTTCTGCTCGTCAGCATTACCGGGAGGCGACCGAGCGCCTGCGCGCAGCTGTGGCGCGGTCGTTTCCTGTTGGTACAGCGGTCAGCCGCCCCCAGGGTGGCTTTGTGCTTTGGGTGCAACTGCCCGCTGGGGTTTCCGGCACCCGCGTATACCATCGCGCCCGGGCAGAAAATATCAACGTGGCACCTGGCCTGATGTTCTCGATTTCAGGCAAGTTCGATTCTTGCCTGCGGCTGAACGGCGGCAATCCCTGGAGTGCGCGTATAGATCAGGCCATTATCAGGCTTGGGGCATTGGCTCATGAGGAGCTGGCGCAAGGCGGTCAGGCGCCGCCCGGTTGACTCCGCAGGCAAGCTGGATGAAAGTATAGCGATTGCAGCAATGCCCACGAATACACCACAAGACCAGCAGGCCCGAGGCTTGCAGTGAGGACCACCAAATGACCTCGATTTTCGATCAGGGCCTTGCGCCTGTTGACGCCAACTACGCTGTTCAATCCCCGATTGATTTTATTGAACGCACCGCCAGTGTCTATCCGGATTACCCCTCCATTATTCATGGGGCTGTTCGCTATAATTGGGCCCAGACCTACGAGCGGTCCCGGCGTTTGGGATCGGCATTGAAAGGTCGAGGGATTGTTAAGGGTGATACGGTGGCGGCCATGCTGCCCAACATTCCGGCCATGGTGGAGTGTCATTTTGGCGTGCCCATGGCGGGCGCCGTCTTGAACGCGCTGAATATCCGGCTGGACGCAGAGACCATTACCTACATGCTGGAGCACGGCGAAGCGAAGGCGGTGATTGTGGATCGCGAATTTGGCGAGGTGATGCGTGACGCGATCAGTCGCCTCGAAAACAAGCCCTTGATTATCGACGTGGACGACCCGGAATACGGCGAAGGTGTGCAAGCCAGCGATCTGGATTATGAGGCGTTTCTTACGGAAGGCGATCCTCAGTTTCCGTGGCAGTTCCCTGACAACGAATGGGACGCCATCTCTCTGAATTACACCTCCGGAACTACCGGCAACCCCAAAGGGGTGGTGTATCACCATCGTGGCGCTTACTTGAACGCGTTGGGCAACCAAACCGTATGGTCAATGGGCATGCATCCGGTGTACTTGTGGACGTTGCCGATGTTCCACTGCAACGGCTGGTGTTTTCCCTGGACGATTGCTGCCGTGGCGGGTACTCACGTGTGCTTGCGCCGGGTAGACCCGGTAAAAATCCTGCAGCTGATCAAAGAACACAGGGTCTCCCACATGTGCGGTGCGCCGATTGTGCTCAACGCATTGCTGAATGTGCCGCCCGAGCACAAGGCGGGTATTGACCACGAAGTTCGCGCCATGACGGCAGGTGCGGCGCCTCCGGCCCAGGTTATTGGTGCCATCGAGGAAATGGGCATCAAAGTGACCCACGTATACGGCCTGACAGAAGTGTATGGGCCGGTCACCGTGTGTGCCTGGAAAGCTGAGTGGGACGAATTGCCCTTGCACGATCGCGCGAAGATTAAAGCCCGCCAGGGCGTGCGCTATCACACGCTTGCGGGCACCATGGTCGGTGATATCGAAACCATGGAAGCGGTTCCCAAAGATGGTAAAACCATTGGCGAGATCTTTTTGCGCGGTAACACCGTGATGAAAGGGTATCTGAAGAATCCGAAAGCCACCGAAGAGGCTTTTCGAGGCGGCTGGTTTCACACCGGCGATCTGGCCGTGTGGCACGAAGACGGCTATCTGGAAATCAAGGATCGCCTGAAAGATATCATTATTTCGGGCGGCGAGAACATTTCCACCATCGAGGTGGAGGATGCGTTATACCGGCATCCCTCCGTTATGGAGGCGGCGGTGGTGGCTCGCCCGGATGAAAAATGGGGCGAAACGCCTTGTGCGTTCGTCACGTTAAAACCAGAAGCGGGAGATGTCAGCGAGGCCGATATTATCGATTTTTGTCGCGAACATCTGGCACGTTTCAAAGTGCCCAAGACGGTTGTTTTCTCCGAGTTGCCGAAAACGTCCACCGGGAAAATCCAAAAGTTTGTACTCAGGGATCAGGCCAAAGATCTGGAATGATGTCCTGATGTGTACAACCTCAGCGAGGCCGTCAACAAGATGACCGGAGACAAAACCGATCCAGCCAATAAACTGCTTGAATTGCATGTGAAGCACGAGTTGGCAGCACTGAAGGGCGCAAAGCTGCGGACATTTTTGAAACAGGAAGTCGGCGAGCTACTTGATCTTGCGGGTGATGTCACGCTGAATCGCATAGCCTCGGAGCAGCAGGTGATGGCAACGATTCAGCGCGTTGTCGTAAACATGGAGCTCGACGCAGGCATTCCTGAATTGGCGGGCGAGATGGCCAATGAAGTGCTGAATGCACCGGTTCAGGCAACGACGACCTTGGGCGATGTCATCGCCCGGGACCAGGCCGCCGGTTTTGTTGAAGAGTTGCTTGAGCTCAGGGGCCAGCGGGAGCAAATGATCAGCAACATCATGGCGCACCCGGTTTACCAGGAGCTGATTTCGAACGTGGTGTATCAGGGTGTGATCAATTATCTGTACGAAGAC
>LAZR01001913.1_pt1 | contig 12593 bp, 4 predicted proteins | sample 329461 | NCBI WGS metagenome assembly LAZR01 (sample SAMN03002196, study PRJNA259156) | marine sediment metagenome | biome: sea floor; feature: Hydrothermal impacted sediments; material: marine sediment; isolation source: Loki non-amplified sample from Loki's castle hydrothermal vent sediment ...
TCTCTCTTTTCATACGATTCTCCTTTTATTATTCTTTTATATAATTTATTTAAGGTTCCACCAATAGGAGTGAAATTAAAATCTTTATAATTCAATAATATTTTATCTATTTTTTCTGGATTGTCGGTTCTGAAAATTATTTTTTCGCGTAAATTTTTTGGTACATCAAAGAATATATCTTTTTCAGAAGATAACAGCTCACTAAGTTCTTTAAGAGTTGTACTTTCGTTATGATTAATTCGAGTTATTTCATATTCATCATATCCATAAAACTTAGCAAGATTATATATCTTATCTGAAGCTTTTATTTTGCCATCGTCAATTAACGCTATATAATCTGCTATTTGTTCTATTTCAAGAACAATATGGCTTGAAATAATTACTGTTATCCCATCCTCTCGCTTCATTCGTATTTTTTGAATAAATTCCTCTCTCCCTAAAGGATCGATATTAGATAACGGTTCATCCAGAAAAACTATTTTAGGTTCTCCAGCAAATGCTTGAGCTATTCCTAATCGCTGCCGCATTCCTCTCGAATATGTTTTAATAGCCTTATCCCAATAACTCTTATCTAAACCACTCCACTCTAAATATGATTCAATTTGATTCTCATCTCGTCCACCACTAATTCTCAAGCCGGTAATTAATTTAAGGAACTTTCTTGCTGTGAGATTTGGGTAAAATCCTACATTTTCTGGTAGATATCCAATCTTTCTCCTTATTTTACCTGAACTACTTAAGAGACTAGTTCCTAAAATGGATGCTGTCCCATTTGATGGTTTCACTAGACCTAAGAGCATTAACATTAATGTTGTTTTTCCTGCCCCATTTGGCCCTAAAAAAGCAAAACAAGAGTCATGGATTTCCAAATTAATATTATCTACAGCTGTTTTATTAAAATATTCTTTTGTTAAACCTTGAATTTTAATTATTGGTTCTTTAGTGGAACTCATAAGATTACCAAAATCTTTATTTCGCATTTGCTTTAAAAAAACTTTTATCTCTATTTTATCTTTAGAATACAATCCTATAAATTATTTTTCTCTTGGGCTTTAAATACTTTTTTCAATAAAATACTATATCTATATACTATTCAAAAAGTATAATTTTATTTCGTGGGGAATGAAATGGATCATATACATCCGCTCTTTTTACATTTTAAAGGGAGTATTTTTGGCACTTCTATGAGTTTTAGCCAAACTTAGTTAGTTTTTCATGACCTGTGCCAAATTCCCCTCTTTTTCTTTTGTCTGATCTTTTTTATTTTAGTACTTCGCAGTTGCTGATACTTTAGGCTGGGTCGTTAAGAAGTTGTTCACAGCACGAGAAAGTTTAAAGGACTTTACTCAAGGCTCAGACCCTGAGTATCTTAAAACGCCATCAAAATACTCTTTTCTATTCAGTATAACAAACTGGGTTAATTCTGAAGCAAAATTATCCAGTTATAAGACAAAAGCCGAAGCGATTTTTGCAGTGAGAGAATTTTTCTACACATTCAAGGATAAACATCACAAAAATTATCGCCAGCTAAAGACACAAATTAAATCACTCGCAGCTAAGTTTTATAAATCTTCTTATGTTGAATCATTAGGTGTTACCTTCTCCAGAGCAGTAGACCGTCTATTTACAAATAATGATTTTCTTAACGATATGATACAAACCACTCTTGATGGCGGTTATCAAATATTATGGGAGGATCACTTCAACATCATGGTAGAAGAAATGGTTGATGGAGAACCAATGAAATTATCTCGTGCCCTAATTCCTGAATCGTATAACGGTGAACCGGTACATATCTTAAAAGATGGCGAGTGGGTGCAACTAAGCAGTCTTGAATCTGGTTACTCATTTGACGCAGCTTACCTATATGTCTACAGAGAGACTGAGAATAAAGAGGTCCAAATCGGGCTAGCTAGGATCGAAGATATAAAGAATGATTTTAAAAAGCTACCATTCGAACTTCATGAAGGATTCCCAACAACTGGCGGGACAATATTGCATGATATTTGGGTGAGTAATTCCGAGGGAAATATATTGTCAAGTGTCGTAGACTTAAACGACTTTTCGATACGTTCAGATAATTGGTATAAACAATATTTCTCGAGTTCTGGGCATCCACTAAGGGAACTTTATATTGGATATATTTTTAATTCAGGTCTGAAGATGACAACTTATCTCCAGAAATTAGAACTCAATGTTCAGATATACAGCACAGTCACTAAATTTTTCCCTGATCTCCCCGCTCGAAATATTAAACATCTGCAAGATTATAAAAGTAAATTCAGTCCATTAATGGGTATCGATAGAACTGATGCTTACGGTGAAGATTTCACTATCGATACATTCAATAAAATAGTGTATGATTTATTTGATACCTCAAGGATTTGGAGGAACCGAATGTTCCAGCAACAAGTCTCAAAGCATTTATCAAAATTGAATGGATATTTTAAAGGTGGTCTTAAAGGTAAATTCACTCAAGGCAGTAATCTAGATACAATTAATGACCACGTAGATAAACTTAGCTTTTCTGATGTAGAACTTCAAAGATTTGGCTGGAAAGAATCAGATGGCACATTTAGATATTCCCAATCCCTAAAAGAGTGGCTTGATCTAATTTATGTTAAAATAACAAGCTATTATCTTGAAGGTGGGCAGGATGTTGCTATTAATAATGAAGCAAAGAAGCTATTGAGGATGGCAGATCCTGCGTATCCTAGTCACACCCCTTTAAGTATTGCAGCGAATAGGAAATTATTCTCCGACAGTGAATTTAAAATGGGAAATGAAATCTTTCGAACAGCTTCAAGTCTTTTTGGACATTTCACTGTCCGATTAATGCTTTCAGACATGGTCAATTTTAATATCGACAAAACAATAATATTCTTAAGTAGACCAAATAATCTTAAAGATCTTTCTGCCATTCACAATCATATTGGTTTTGTGGCTACGAGACAATTAGGTGATGCCCCAACCGCAAATTATCAGGATGTCGGTGGTCTGCGTCATTTAATGGGTGCATTTCTCTTAGATTCTCATGTCTACTTACCCTTAACTTCAGGTATTCAAAATAGCAGAGAAAATTCATACATCTTCAACTACGGTCCAATCTTAATTGAAGGTGCCAACTTAATCCAAGCAAGGAGTCCAAAGTTTCTTTCTTGGAAGATTGCTTCTGAACTTGCAAACCAATATCACGTTTTAAATATGTTAAAAAGTATGTTTTACAAATCTCAAGACAACCTATTTAAGACATTAGAAGGGTTAATAATAAAGAAAATTATTGATGGAGATTATACTGGTGATAAAGACAAAAACATATGGTTAGCAGAAAAACTGATCAATCAAGCTAGAAGAGATTCTTTCTTGTTAACTCAACGAAAAGATAGACCTAACTTACGGAATCAAATTGAGACACAGCTTTTAGATCCTTCCAATAGTTTTATTAAATTAGAGTTTAGTGGCGTTTCTGATATGTCGCAAATAACACTTCAGTTTTCAAAAAATCAGTTTATAGATAGTGATTTTATGACATGGGGTTATATAGACGAGTCTACTATTAAATGGAACGGAATGACTAATTATAAGAATAGCCTTATTGATGGAAATGTTCATAATATGGTAAAACTGTTAACTTCTCTTATCTCCGAACACGGTTCAGGAAAGGTTATAATTTTGCCAGCGATGAATACTGATGATGCATTATTAGGATATCGACATTATTGGGGAGCTTCAGCTAACAATGTCGCTTGGTTGCCCAAAAATTCCTATTTCGAGATTGATTTGAGCGATGCTCCTCGAGCTTTAGCGCAATTAACTTATATAAGTTATAGCATGCAAGCATATGACGCTGCTTTTGTTGTTAAGGAATGGGTCGATATAGACGCAATTTACGGAAACATAAGGAATTACTTGGAACAAAATAAAGAAATGATTTGCGCTTTTGATTACAGAGGATTTTTGAAGAAAGACGAGATTTATGTAGGAGATCCAGCATATGTTGGACATCCAACTACCAGAACTCCAATAATAATCGAAGATTACTCAACAAATTTTTATGACGATCAGACGGTGTTTGAATCTTACGTTAATAGATGGGATCATTCGTTTATCACCTACGCTGGAATGTCAGTTAAGACTAAATATTCCGACTTTGTTACATATTTGGATAAAATAAGGACCGGAACAACCGAATTCACTTTGATAATATACGAAATTTTATTTGGCGACCGAGATAATACTTAAATTATTTTTATTTTTACTCCCTTTTTTTTCTTAAGTGTCAATCCCCACTCACTCGACAAAATATGATATGAAACTGCTTTACTGTAAATTCAAAGAATCTCCTTTTTTCTGGAGAATACAAAATTTTCATTCTTTTTTTGTCGGAATTAAACAAATTAACAAAAATGTAAAAGCGCTTGATATTTTCTCTCATATTTTCTTCATTTGCTTCTTTCTTCGAATAGAACAGTCTGGTGGTTTTTGTCGGGTGAGTATAATTTGCCACTAAAGAAAAAAAAAAAGAAAAAAAAAATATTTCTATCATATCCTTTTTTAGTGCACCATATTATGCACTAAAATCATTACAAATCAAAGAGATTTGAGATTTAATTTTTCATATTTTATATATATGAAATATTTTGACTTCGTCACTTAAAATGAAGATGTTACAAGTTAAGGCTAAAGAAAGATTTTCCAGATATAAATATTTAAACTTATTAAATGTGTGATATGAAAGGCATAATGTTTTTAACTGTTGATAGTAAAAATTATAATAATAAAAAGCAAAAATGGAAGAATAAATTATGATAACGAATAGAATCTTGTTGACTACGCCAACATTTCCGTACCCTAGTCTTCCTGCGAACGATAGCTTAACTGATGCTACCGGCCAACGTTTTACACATGGAGATGATATTTTTTCACTTGTTTCCCATACTCATTGTTACGCTAATCATATACTAGCACAGAATATCAACATTCCAACTACTCTACTTGAGTACCCACGGTGGAATAATTTTGTAGAAGAGGTTGATAAAAAATATGGAATAATAGGTATTAGTGCTTTTCCTGTTCATCTGGATACGGTTATGAAAATGTGTACACATATACGAGAAAATTCTCCCGAAACAAAAATTCTCTTGGGTAGTTATGGTGCTCAAGCTTTTGCTGCACAATATGATAAAGAAACTCAAAAAAAATATGTAGATCATGTTGTTTTAGGTGAGGGTGTAAGGTTTCTTCGCGAATTGCTAGGGGAGGATACTGATCGACCTATCCAACAAAAAGTTATGCCTAAATGCGGTGGTGCCCCAGCATTTATCAATAAATACCCTAAGGGGGGTCTTGGATTTCTAGTAACAGGTTTGGGATGCCCCGGAGGTTGTGATTTTTGTGCAACAACCGAAATGTACAAGAAAAAAAGGATTGAGCTACTTTCGCCGGATGATTTTGTTAACCATGTTGAACTCTATCGTAAGCACTTTAAGAACCTCTCGTCCATCTTCGTAATTGAGGAAGACCATTTCCGTCATCCACGCTGGCTTACCAAAACCAAGGAACGATGGGAAAAAAATGTGGATCTCGTAAAAAATGTTGATTGGACTGGTTTTGGTTCAGTTGATTTTATTTGGCACTATGCTGAGAATTATGGATGGGATGCCATCCCTGAGACAGGAATTGGGGCAGTTTTTATAGGAGTGGAATCTAAATTTGCCGGTGAACATGGTTACAGAAAAGTTAGAGAGGCTGATGCCCGAGAGGTTTTTCATAAGCTTCATTCAATGGGTATTCGAACTCTAGGTGCATGGATTTGCGGTTGGGATTATCACAACCATGCAAACATGTACGAGGATCTTAACTATTTCGTTGCGTGCAAACCTACTTATCAACAATTGACTCGTTTGTCTCCTTTCCCGGGAACTGAATTATGGCGTAAACTCAAAGACCAGGGAAGAGTTTGTGATGTCCCTTGGGAAGACGTACATTTTTGGAGTGGATCACAGAAAAATATCTCTTTAGAAACTCATGAAACATTGAACCTAACAGAATATGGATACGATTTGATTTACAAAACATGGGGACCATCAATTCTTAGAAAGTTAGAAGTCACACTTAATGGTTATGAATTCTGTATGGATTCTGATAATCCTTTGATGCGTGAGCACCGATCTGAATTATATAAAGGGAGTTGCGCAACGACATGGGGAATGTTAGGCGCAATGGATCGTTTTGCTCCTAATGGTGTTGTAAGACGCAGAGTTATAAAAGCAGATGAAAGATTTAGAGATCTTATAGGAGAACCTACTCCGATGATGGAAATGCTTAGCAAGAATATAGAAGAGCGAGCAGTGAAATTCAAAATGGCCCATATGTTTAATCCCTATAATCGACGCCCTAGAGAAGAACCTGCTAAACGATATCTCTATAATAAAGACAGTTCCATAAAAGATGATGATATTCCTTATATAACTGAGTATCCAAATAAAATCCCCAAAAAAATTCAGAAAATCATGAACCGAAATAATTTGAAATATCGAATATTGGCAAAACTATTGAGCTATAAATTCAAATTAAAATCAAGTAAACACATAAACGACTTAGATCCCGTCATTTTAAGAAGTCTAGCTGGCCAGAGTTATGGGGGGTTTTAAAACTTATATAAAATCGGCTAATCCCCTTGATATATCGCATCATCTGGATGGGAACTATGTTCCCAGTCTTCTTCATCTCTCTACTACGACTAAATAAGTGCATAAGGTTGTGAACTTATTAATCATCTATGGGGATTTTTTCCTTTGATTAATATTAATCTTCATTTTAATGGGAAAAATTAGATTTTTTGGGAGAATAAGTTTTGTGTGTTTAATATAATTTCCATTTCAATTTTTAGTTAAGATTTTAGACAAATATTAATGTTTGTGATTAAAAGAAAATTGATTTAGCACTTTCTAAATATCAAAAAGTCTTGTTTTCCCATAATTTTATGCTGATATTGCTTTCATAAAATCTGGACATATTAGAAATGCTTCAACTTTCTTTAGGAACAGTTCTTTTGGAAGCTTCTTAAACTGGCTTAATTGTTGGTTATACCCATATATCCCCGATTTGTCACTCATTATGAGTAATCTGGCCGAAGGTCATGCATCTCCAACTCATATTTTTATCACGGTGGTTATTTGTAAATGGAAGATATCTAGTGTATTCCCATTAAGTTTAAAGGTTATTCATTCGGGTATAAATTTAAAATTTTGAGTGACCTATAATATCTTAAGGAAAGATATAAGAAAATATCATGCAAGAATTTAAAGTTAATGACTATATCACACTCAAGCTAGAAAGTAAAAAAACAAATATTTATGTGAAGGGGGAGCTTTTTGAGCAATGTAAGTTCTTATTGTTGAACATTCCCACTCAAGACATTGATTCATACAGCGAAATTGAGTCGATAGATGAGATTGCCGAGAAATTAGGTTGGACAGAAGACCGGCAATTAGGCGTAGATTATGAAATTGCCCCGGGAACTGAATTTTTTGGCCACTGTAGCAATCTTCAAGCGTGGGTTGAAAATAACTATGATACACGCTTGCTTCACAGAAATCTAGCATTCTCGCTATTAAAAAAACTTGTAGATGTTGGTGATCTGAATGCAAAAAAGGTTTTTAAAGAAGAGATTTCAAAAAGACTTGCAAGCGGGTTTCCTTCAGTTATTGAATATTTGACAGAGGAAGGCTACGATAGGTATTTAAGCAGGGAAGAATATTTATTTAGTTTTTTAAATATTGGAGATGGAGAAGCCTTATTAGACTTGGAAAAGATTTTAGGCTGTAAATTCCAAATTAAAGAAGATCTGGATGACTTTCGAGATGTAGATGAATGTGATCGTATAGAAATTAAAAATAACAATATTGTTGGGATTACACTCTCTTGTGGGGAATTAACAATCGATATAATAAGACCATTAAAAAAATTAAAATATCTAAGAAAGTTATACTTCTACGTGGCTAGACTAAAAATGCTCGAAGAATTGCTCCCTTCCATAAAAAAAGTAGTTAAATTAATATTATATTTTGATGAAACAAATGAGATCCCAAAATCAATTTATATTTTAGCTGATCTAAAAATTCTATTTATTTCTGGAGAGATAGCACAATCAATACCACCTTCAATAGGACGTCTAAAATCACTTAAAGTGCTTTCTTTAAGAGATAGCAAATTAATAACACTTCCCAAATCAATAGGAAGCCTTGATTCGTTGGAAAGATTAGATTTGGTTCGTAATCCCTTAAATAAATTAGTAGAAACGATAAAAAATCTGCATTCATTAAAAGAACTAGTTTTAGATAAAAAACAGGCTGGAGAGAAAAAAAATACGCAAATAATTGATTTTTTAAAAAAAAAGGGAGTAAAAATAACAATAGTTTAGGCATCCGGACGAGGTCCGAATAAAATCTCGTACATTATCAATGCAAATTCAGAGGTTCCAGTCCTTATTTTATCCGTATATTTAACAAAGTCGGAATGGCTAGTCGTTATTGACATTCCAGCGTGAGTGATGAAAGAATTATCCCATTGATTAACATAAGATCCAAACATAATCTGATCGTCATAAAAATTTGTCGTATAATCTTCAATTATTATTGGAGTATTGGTAGATATACTTCCAACATATTCTGGATCTCCTACATAAATCTCGTCTTTTCTCAAAAATCCTCTGTAATCAAAAGCGCAAATCATCTCTTTATTTTGTTCTAGGTAATTCCCTACATCTCCATAGTTTTCGCCTATATCAACCCATTCCTTAACTACAAATGCTGCATCATACGCCTGCATACTATAACTTATATAAGTTAGCTGTGCCAAAGCCCGAGGAGCATCGCTTAAATCAATCTCGAAATAGGAATTTTCCGGCAACCAAACGATACTTTTGGCCTTAAGTCCCCAATAATGACGATATCCTAATAATCCATCGTTTGTACTCACCGCTGGCAAAATTATAACCTTTCCTGAACTGTGTTCGGCAATAAGAGAAGTTAACAGTTTTACCATATTATGAACATTTCCATCTATAAGTTTATTCTTATAATCAAGCATTCCATCCCATTTAGCGGTAGATTCAGCTATATAACCCCAAGTCATAAAATCACTATCTTTTAAAAGCTTCTTTGAAAACTCAAGTGTTATTGACGGTGTACTAGAGATACCTTTAAACTCTAATTTGATCAAACTAGTAGAAGAGTCTAAAAGCTGTGTTTCAATTTCCGACCGTAAAAAAGAGCTGCTTTTTGATGCGCCTAAAACGAAAAGCTCAGTTCTAGCTTGGTTGATCATTTTTTCTGCTAACCATATATTTTTGTCTTTATCACCAGTAAAATCTCCATCTATCATTTTCTTAATTATTAAACTCTTTAATGTTTTAAATAGACTGTCTTGAGATTTGTAATAAAGACTTTTTAACATATCTAAGCCTTGGTATTGACTTGAAAGTTTGGTAGCAATCTTCCAAGACAAAGTCTTTGAAGTTCTTGCTTGGATTAGATTAGCATCCTCAATCAAAATAGGACCGAAATCAAAAATATACGCGTTGTTCCTGCTACGGATACCTGAGGCTAAGGGTAAATAAACATGAGAATCGAGGAAAAATGCACCCACTAAATGTTTAAGCTTACTTCCTTTAGATCCATGGTAACTGACTGGGGCGTCTCCAGAATAACGAGTGGATACAAAACCAATGTGTTGATGGATGGCTGAAAGATCCTTAAGATTAGTTGGCCTACTTAAGAAAATAATAGTATTGTCAGGATTAAAATTCACCATATTGGAAAGCATCAATCGAATAGTGAAATGCCCAAAAAGCTTTGAAGCGGAACGAAAGATTTCATTTCCCATCTTGGATTCACCGGTAGTGAAAGTCTTTCTATCAGTAGCAACACTCAAAGGCGTGTGACTTGGATTGGAAGGGTTCGCCATACCCAATAGCTTTTTTGCTTCATTGTTTATAGCAACGTTTTGTCCACCTTCGAGGTAATAACTTGTTATTTTAACATAAATTAAATCAAGCCATTCTTTTAAATATTGTCCCTTGTCGATAAATGTGCCATCGGGATTTTTCCAAGCAAATCGTTGAAGTTCGTTTTTAGAAAAGGATAATTCCTTCATGAACGCGTTAATTGTTTCTAGGTCACTGCCTTGAGTAAATTCACCTTTGAGACCGCCTTTGAAATATCCGTTAAGCTGTGGTAAATATTTTAATATTTGCTGTTGGAACATTTGATGATTCCACTTTCTTGAAGGGTCAAATAGATCATAAATTATTTTATTTACCGTATCGATAGTAAAGTCCTTGCCGTAAGCATCAGTTCTATCAATACCTACTAATGGACTGAACTTACTTTCATAATCTTTTAGATGTCTGATATTTTGAGTTATGATATCAGGGAAAAATTGAGTGACCGGGTTGTAAATTTGAACATCAAGTTCTATTTTTTGGAGATAAGCTGTCATCTTTAGACCTGAATTAAAAATATATCCAATAAAAATATTTCTTAGTGGTTGTCCAGAATCTGAGAAATATACTTTATACCAATGTTTATTGTCATCTGAACGGATTGAAAAATCATTTAAATTTACGTCACTTAATAAAATGTTTCCCTCGGAATTGCTGACCCAAATATCATGCAAAACTCTCCCGTCGGATGTTGGAAATCCTTCATGAAGTTCGAAAGATAAACTGGAAAAATCATTTTTTACATCCTCAATTCTTGCCAAACCTAATTGAATCTTTTCATCTTCAATTTTTCTGTAAACATAAACGTAAGCAGCATCAAAAGTATAACCAGATTCAAGGGTGCCTAGCTGTATCCATTCACCGTTTCTTAGGATATGCACTGGCTCTCCGTTATATGAATCAGGAATAGAAGTACGAGATAATTTTATTGGCTTACCATCACCTCCAATTTCTTCAATCAAGACATTGAAGTGATTCTCCCATAATAATCGATATCCAGTGTCAACTGTAGTTTGTATCATATCGTTAAGAAAATTGTTATTTGTAAATAGTTGTTCAACCGCATTGGAGAGGTGACTGCCTACTAATTGTATATTAGGGTATCTATAAAACTTAGTTGCGAGTGACTTAATCTGCGTTTTCAGTTGACGATAATTCTTATGATTTTTATCTTTGAATGTATTGAAGAATTCTTTCACCGCTAAAATTGCTTCAGGCTTCGTTCCGTATGTACCTAATTCAGCCTCAGAATTAACCCAGTCTGCAATAGCGAATAAAAAGGCGTACTTTGAGGGGGTCTTAAGGTTTTTGGGGTCTGAGCCTCGAGTAAAGTCTTTTAGACTGTCGCGTTGTGTGAATAACTTCTGAACGATCCAGTCTAAAATGTTGTTATCCCCGTCAGCACCAATAGCTATGGTAGCTTTATAATCCTTTATATCAACTAATTTTGTTATACCTTTTGGTTCAGTAAATATAGTAGAAAAGCCGATAGAAATTAAATCATTTACTAAGCCCTCTTTAGCTTTCCAATCAAGTGTCCCAAAGGAACCTTTATTGGGGCTACCTAAATATACTTCTCCAAAAGACATTAACAAATTATCAAAGAATCGTGAATCTGGGGGAGTTTGTTCTGAAAATCTTTGAAATTCTTGAGACCATCTTGGTGAAACACCTAGTAAAGATTCCTCTATATTTGTAAAGGTATTTTTGGTAATAAATTTATTAATATCTAATATAGAACCTTTCCCCCCGTAATTTATTCCTTTAAATGCTTTTGGCATTTTGAATTTGCTATTAATAAATTCAGTAACAAGACGTTCAGGGAAACTTCCAAAGAAATCGTTACTTTCCTGCGTACGACCAATTAACATTTGTATACTTTTAGTTATATGGGGAGCCATTTTACCAGAAGAATCAAAGAAACCTTTACTTAACTGTTTCAATATCCCGTCTCTGGATTTAAAGATTTTTTGTGAAAATTCTGATTTAAAGTCTTGAATCTGCTGAGTGCTTTCCATAAATTCTTCAATTTTTTGGGCTGCTTCATAAATATTCGCCCCTTTTTTGTCTGCTCCTATTTTTTCTAATATGTAATTTACCATTAAAATTTTAGCATTCTCTCTCATATAATCTAATGCTTGAGTGTCAGTAGTCGCATCTAGTAATGATTTAAACTGAGTAGAAAATACGGAAGCTATTAATTTTTTATAATTCTTTAATGCTTTATTTGCTTGTTTGTCTGTCTGAGTTGCGGCTACTATTTGGTTGATTAAACCTTTATCGGCAAACATCTTGAATGTATAGGCGAATAGGCCAGCTTCTAATGCAGCTTTATATGAAGTAGAGGCTTTTGAGTACAAATCAGTCTCTTGTAAAAATTTATCAGCATAACTCTCAAGTCCGCCCCACTCATCTCCTCCCTTAATTAGTTTAGACATTATGAGCGCTTCTTCATCTGTGCTAGCAAGTCTTTCAAAATTGAATGATCCACCAACAAGAAATGACAGTAATTTTCGCGCTTCGGAATAACCGTCTATATTATTTAACTGACTTTCAAGTGAAAATCGTACTTTTAAATCTCCAATTA
>LAZR01001914.1_pt1 | contig 12581 bp, 13 predicted proteins | sample 329461 | NCBI WGS metagenome assembly LAZR01 (sample SAMN03002196, study PRJNA259156) | marine sediment metagenome | biome: sea floor; feature: Hydrothermal impacted sediments; material: marine sediment; isolation source: Loki non-amplified sample from Loki's castle hydrothermal vent sediment ...
ATAAAAAAAAAGTTGTATTATTTAATGCTTNCTTAGTTTGTTTATTTTTCTTTTTCTTAGGATTAAAACAACTGTTATACCTGCAATACTAATTAATATCACAGTAAAAATTGTGTAAAAGATCCATTCTGAATTTGTACTAACAAGTTGAAAGATTATTTCCCCCTCAATGTCTTTTACTGATAAGGAAGACATAGTTCCTTTTTCTCCGTATGATATTTCAACAGTATAATCTGTCTCCCCAAAACGCTCAAATATGAGTGTTTTTCCGCTTGAGGACGCATTTTCACATTCAAGTTCATCAATTAGATTTACCAAGTATTCCGATTGAGGCTTTGCGACTGCTAGCCCATTTAGTGCAAATTGCCATAAAAAATCATCAGCGCTGAGATTTGGAAAAGCATCAATCATCAATTTTCCATTAAGGTCCACTGCTAAATTATTATAATCATCTATTATGGATTTAAAATCTAAAGGATTCTTAAAGATTATAATTCCATCTGAATAACTTGGGTCTTCTTGAAAATCGCTGGTTGTGTAATTCCACACTGCTCGTACACCATATGTTAGTTTATAATTATTTGTATAATTTGCATTGATTGTAGTTTCATTATATCCAAAATTATTCATTAATATTAAAAGATACATCATTTCTGTGAAAGTGAAGAACTGCGGCATTAATATCGTTGTTAGAACGTCAAAGGTTTCCCACGTGGTGTCTATCCAACCTTTTAGAGTAATTTTGTTATTAGCACCTGTAATGTTAATTTCTCCTTCGAACCATACACTAGGCGTAGTGGAGTTATTTACTATGGATTTCCAAGCCTCATCATCGTATTGCTTTACTGTAAAAACTTCTGTCCCCTTCGTGAGAGTTGTTTGGTAACTTAAACTAGCAGATACTGTTGTAGATAACATTCCACATATGATGATACCAAATAGAGCCAAACTCAAAAAACTTATTCTTAATTTACCCTTTATTATTTTCATTTAATAGTCACCACAAATCCTATTTTTAATAGTCTCATTTTTCTACAATTGCCTCCGTTTGAAAAGTAATGCAGCCAATAAGAAGAAAACAACTATAAATAAGAGTAACAGTGTAATTCCCACTGCGATAGCAGGTGTTATCCATTGACCAAAATGAAATCTCGGACCACCCATACCAGGGCCGCCACCAAATGAAAATTCAACGTATCTCGGATCTGGAAATGGATTTTGAAGTATTCCTGTTATGAGGTTACCTAAATAAGTTATCGAGTATAAAGGTTCAATATCTCCCTCAAATATCAAAGTAACAAGTTGATCAGCTATATTAAATCCTATGAGAAGAAGTATAAAAGTAGATATGATTGTAATATTTACACTCTTCATAAAGGAGCTAAAAAATGTAACAAAACTGCTTAACGCAATTACGTATAATACTGCAATACCGTATGAGTAGAAAAATCGAGTGTTAATTGGACCACCATAATAAAAAAATCCTAGAAGCCCAAGTATAAAGTAATAAACTGTAACTATACTGACTACTAAAATTAGATTCCCAATATATTTCCCCACTATCAATTTATATTTGTTAATTTTAGGAAAAACAATAGCTCCCGTTTTTTTATCAAATTCAGAGCATATTATTCCTGAGAAAAACAAACACGCCGCAAATAAAGTTATAAATGTAATAAAACCTAAACCAGCGTTAAAAAACTCTATTTGTGTATTCGATAGAAGATTTGTTGGTACTAATTGCAGGATATAACCCAATAAAACAGCAATTAATATAGCGATTATTAAAAAGAAATAAAATTTCTTTCTCTGTCTCGTCATTTCAAATGTAACCGTGTAAAGAATTGGTTTAATTCCGATAAAATTTTCCTCCATTTTGCTATACATCTCCTTTTAATTTGCTTTGTTGATTACTATCTTTTATCATTGTCGCATATATTCTTTCTAGTTGCGATGTTTTTGGTTGCGTAAAAGAGATCACGGTAAAAAGTGATTCGAAATCCTTAATTAAGATTTTCAAAATTTCTCCTTTTGATTCATTTCTCCCATCATAGTAAATTTTTAATCCTTGTTGTTCAGGGATATACTTCACTGGAATTTTTGATATCTTTGGATCTAAATTCTGATCTAAATATGGATTAAGTTTTTCAGAGATTCGATTTAATAAAGGTCCTAAGTCACTTGGGTTAATCGATTCTAGTAAAACGCAATTTAATTCACTTGTTTTTAAAACACGTGCTAAATTCTCCACTGTGTCAAATCCGGCAATTGAACCATGATTAATTAATGCAATTTTATCACATACTTCAGAAATTTCATATAACATGTGTGATGCTACAAATATTGTCTTTCCTTGAGTTTGAAGTGCTCGAATATATTTCCGTATTTCAACACGAGCGAGTGGATCCAAACCAGTTTGTGGCTCATCCAATATGATTATTTCTGGATCATTAATGAGAGCTTGGATAATTCCTAACTTCTGAGTCATTCCTTTAGAAAACTTTTTTACATTTTCGTGTTTCCATTCAGTAAGGTTAAAAAGGTCTATAAGTTCATCGATTCTGTCATTGATTTTTTCTTTTGGATAATTCTGGAGTTTGGCAAAATACTTAAGGAGTTGATACGCAGTCATATTGTAAAAATTAGGTATGTCAATTAAAAAACCGATTTGACTTACAGTGCTAGACACTTTATCCAAATCTTCTAATTCACCATGATTCGTCTTAATTAAGATTCTCCCTGAATTTGGCCTTAAAATTTTAGCTATCATTTTTATCGTCGTTGTCTTCCCTGCACCATTTGGACCAACTAATCCAATAGTTTCACCTCTGCAGACTTCAAGATTTATTCCATTTACTGCTGTAAAATTACCGTATTTTTTTGTTAAGTTTTCAAGTTTTAACACGACTTCAGTTTTGTCTATTACTGGTGTTACTTTCACAATTTTGTCTTCAACGGGCGTAATTTCCTGTTGTTTTTTTTCATATTCTCGCAATTTGATTTGACTCTTCTTATTTTTTCTTTTCCTAATTATTAAATATACAATGATTACTACAATTATGGCAATGATGAAAAAAAGTAAAAATCCTCCCGGCCTTTGAAATCGTTGTAATATCATTTTTTCTAATTTCCTTATTTAATTCAAGTTTTTTCATTTTTAGTTAAATTTATTTTTTTAATTCTTCAAGTTGTTCATTAATCCACTCAATTCTTTTCATTAAAAATTCTCTACGAACTTCTAGCATTTTAATCTTTTCTTCTTTAGAAAGTCCATTTAATCTTCCAAACAAAGGACCTTTAAACGGAAAATTTTTAAAATCTCCATTTTTCATTCCAGGTGGAAGTTCCATACCAAGCGTCTCAGACATGAATTTACTCATTACTTTGAACTTTTCTTGCTGTAGTTCAATCATGTATTGTAATTTTTCCTTACCGTCAGTTGTAATTTGATATACTTTTTTAGTGTCTTCAGGATTTTCAGTTTGAATTTGTTCAATCAAATTTTCCTCACTCAATTTCTTAAGAAGCGGATAAATTGTTGATGAAGGTGGGCTGAAGAATCCTAGTGTTCGATTTTTAATTTCTTCAATTATCTTGTAACCATGTAGAGATTTTTCCTCCAGAATTGAGAGGACTAAAAAACGCATGAATCCCATCTTTGATGGTGGACCAAATCGTTTTAAAAATTCTTCTTTCATCCTTTTTCCACCATAATTTGAGTTGTGTCTAGGATCGACTATGTCGATCATATACATGTCGATCTTATACATACTTTTATTTAAATTTTTGGTTTGTAAAATTTCATTCCAAATAAGCCCTAAAAGCTATATAACATAATATTATTACAAAAAATCTAAATCTTGGATTTCTATCTTGAGTTTCTAATTACTCTCCTCCAAATAGAATAATAGAGACCTTGATATAGTAATTAAATAAAAAAAATTTTAATGATTTCAAGTATAGTTAAGGACTTCTCCGTTTTAAGCTAAATCTTTTAATTTGGAAAGAAAGTTTTTGGGGGGTAGAGATTTAGACAAGAAGAGATTCACCACATGAATTTTAAATTCAGGATCTTCTTCAGCTAATTCTAACACTCTATTAAAATTTGCTCCGTCATTCTCATAGAAAAATTTCAACATTGAAAGCTTTACTTTAAAACTTCTAATAATACGTTTGATTTCCGGGTGGGATTTATATTTTTTAAGAATTGTCGTAGTATAGTTTTCTTCCTGTAAAGCATTAATAGCTGTTTCTGCTGCAATTTTACCAGAGATAATTGATGATGGAATCCCTTCTCCACTTATAAGAGAAACAAAACCTCCATTATCTCCAATGAGCATTAGATTATCTGAAAATAGACTCTTTTCTAAAATTCCTCCTACAGGATAGGGGAAAGATCCTTCCCAGATAATTTTATAATTTAAATCTGTGATGTAATTTTTGACCTGTGGATTTTTTAGAAATTCGGTGTAAAGGTTGTTTATATTATATTTGGAGTTAGCTTCTCCAAATGTGGTTACCCCTATGTTGAATCTTTTTTCTCCTATTGGAAAAATCCATCCATACCCTTTAAAAGGCATAAAAAATGAATAAATAAGTTCCTGTTCTAGCTGATGTCCACCTTCCATGATAGCACATTTGCCGATTCCAAGATCTTCTATTTTCCATTTAGATCTTAAGCCTGATTTAAGAGCTAGTTTAGAACTCACCCCATCAGCTACAACTATGATTTTTCCATAATATTCTTTAATTCCCGAGGGAGTTTTTGTTTTAATTCCAACTTTTTTATCATTTTTAGTAATAAAATCAAATGAAAAATTCTTGTCAAAAAGTTCTGCTCCTGCATCGATAGCAGTGTTTCTCAGTAAATTATCAAATTCCAATCGATCAATAATAGCACCATATCTGTCAGTTTCTAACTTAAAATCTAATTTATGATAATCTGCTGAATACATCAAGATTCCATTAATTTTCGGAAGGTTTAATTTTTTCAGTTGTGGATACATATTAAAAACGTTATAATTAATAGCACCTCCACAAGGTTTTCGCCAAGTCGAATCTTTTTCTATCAAAGCAACGTTATATCCAGCCTTAGCTAAAGTCTTAGCACAAGTTGAACCTGCTGGTCCTGCTCCAGATACAATAACATCATGCATAATATACACAACTAAATTTTATCAAATTTTAAGTTGATGTTTATGTGCTTTAATATTCAAAAGCACACCATGAAATTTCAAGTATGTTATCGTTGTATTATAATCATATATTATTCGGTAAAATCTTCTTAAATATTAAAAAACGCATGTAAAATACAAAAAGGGGTTTTACACTAAATATGAAATTAATAACATGTCATGTTCCCGAAGCCTATCTCTCAGGAATCGAAGAACTTGTAAATATGAATATGTATCCCAATCGATCGGAAGTAATTCGTGTTGCGATTCGAGATTTACTTAAAACTGAACTTAGTCCAATTTTAAGGAAAAAGGAATAATTGGCTTATTTTTTTCCTTATTTTCTTTTTAAACTCGTTTCCAAATAAATGTTTAAGTTTTATTACTATGGATTAATTTTACTTTATAATGGGTTTTACACATAACGATTTTAAGTATATCGATGCTCATACGCATTTTTTCCCTCCTCAGATTTTTAAAGCAATTTGGAGTTATTTTGAGAAACCAGATGAGAAAGGAAATATATCAGGGTGGCCAATTAATTACAAGCTCTCCACAGAGGGGTTAGTTAGTTTTTTAAACAACCAAAATGTAAAATTTTTCACTACATATAATTATGCTCATAAAAAAGACATAGCGGTTTACATTAATGAATGGGTTAAACAATTTTGCGGGAGATTTAAGAATGCAATACCATTCGGATGTGTTTGGCCAGATGATAAGGACCGAGTAGATTATATCCAGAAAATTATTGACGAATATCAATTTTATGGAATAAAAATACAACCATTAGTCCAAGAATTTCATTTCGATGATGAGAGAATGTATGAAATTTATGATATGATTCTGGATAGGGGTAAATGGATTTGTTTTCATGCAGGTACCGCTCCATATAGAAATAAATATGTCGGATACAAAAATTTCATGAAATTCTTAGATAAATATCCTGATATGAATGTGATTATCGCTCATATGGGAGCATTTGAATATCGAAAGTTCTTACAACTACTTGATAACCATGAAAATCTTTATTTAGATACCACGATGATTTATATCCCGAATAATGTTTTTCCGGAGAGGAAAACAAAACGCCCGAAGGTGGAAGATCTTCTCTCTTATGAGGATAGGATTCTGTATGGTAGCGACTTTCCAAACATACCCTATGAATATCAGCTTTCCACGCAAGGTTTGTTGGAATTGAATTTGTCAAGAAAGTTTTATGAAAAGATTTTTTATGAAAATGCAAAACACTTATTTAACCTATAGTTTTTTTAGTAGTCATAACCTATAATATAGTTTCATAAATCATTGAGTAATCATGTCATTTACGTTTTATAGTAAAATAGGGAGCCCTATAGCTTATACAGAAGATGCCTGCCATATTTTTCTGTTCACTGGTAAACCTGTGGCATATATTGACGAGGATTCTATCTATAATTATAATGGAAAACATTTAGGTTTTTTTGAGGATGGTTGGATAGAGGATCATGATGGATTCTATTTGTTTTTTACTAAAACTGCCACTGGTGGTCCTGATAGGGCAATGCAAGATATTGGTCCTGTTAAGAGTGAAAAATCTAAAATCCCAGATAAAAATACAAAAGAGCCTAAACCTAAAAAAACTGAGAACAAAGAAACATGGTCTGATTTAAAATGGCAACAATTTTTCGTTTAATAATCTATTATTATGATTATGGAATGCTGATAACTATCTAAAGTAAGATCATACTTATGCTTATTACGAACATTCTAGAGATGATACCTAGGATCGAAATATATTCCCTTCTTAGTTATTTAAAGATTACGGAACTTCTAGTGGGAAGGATTAAAGTAAATTTAATATTTTTTCATTAATAATTTAAAACCATGAGAAAAGTTAGTGATGCAGATAGACTATTTTATTTTGAAAAAAATTTTGTCACATTGGATGGTTTATGGATGTTAGAAATAGAAAAAGAAATTGGTTGGGACGCTGCGCTTACAATTGACACCACAGTATGGATAAGGCTTTTAAAAATTATAATCCGACGACTTAAAAAATATTTGAACATAACTTCAAACTCTTTAAGTGATATTATCGAGATTCTTACATTTCGTTGGTCAGTGGAAGGATGGAAATATGAAACAAACCAAATTTCAAAAATAGAGGTGGAAATTAAGGTAACTGAATGCCCCTATAAGGGAATGATGGATAGAAATGCAAAACGTTATAAGAAAATTCCTTTTGTGTGTAAAAATATGTGTCATCCACTGTATAAAACAGTTATTGAGGATTTTAATCCCAAAATTATTCTTGAAAGAAATTGTTTTATGGGGTTAGGAGATAATTTTTGTAATTTTCGTTTATCGTTAAAAGAGATTAAATAACTCAAGATATATTAAACTGGATTTTAACAGATTTTAAACATTAACATTCGAAAGAATAATTTTTTTTTCTTCCTTGTTTATCAGATATAATTCAAAAATTAGATTATCAACTCGTTCTCTGAGTTTATGAATTTTAGCCTCATGGATTTTACCCTTTTTATACGAGTTATTAATTATGTCAACTATTTTTGCTAAGTCCATCTTAATTTGATTGTCAATTTTTACAATAGGGAGATGACGTATCATATATTGATTTAGGTTAATTGTTGTATCCTTCTGATTATTTATTGCATATGTACAATAAAATTTAATTAATTTAGAGTTTAAAACAGAACACAAATATTTCAATTCATTAATATCATTATGAAGTAAGGAATAAATAGAAGATGTAAAACAGACATTTTCTTCTGTATAGATTGCTTCAGGGAAAATGTTATTATGTTTGATTAACATCCTCGGTCCAACATAAAACTCGTAATTTCGGCCTTTTAATATTTTTTCATCGATTTCCTCTATATTTAAGGATTTTCCTTTCTTAAAAGTATAATATCTGAAATCATTTCTGGCACTGATAAAAACACAAGAACCATGCTGATTATTTTGTAATCTTCGCTTTATTTCAATTAATCCCTTGTCTTCTTCTCCACGAATCATTTTAGGAAAATCTTTAGGGTTTAAAAAATTTAAATCTCCCTTTTTTTCGATTTTTTCAATTAATCTAAATATTTGCTTATTCGCTTTGATTCTTATCCTGTTTAATTTTATTGTTTCTGTTGTACAATATGGGCATTTATTCTTAAATGTATACGCATATAACTTCTTTGAATTCAAACCTACAGGACACTCTAAATTGAAACACACCCTTAATGAATCAACATTCTGGTTCTTATATGTTATCATTTTAAGATTTGGATAATCGTAGATTTGTAGGTCTTTATTAAAAGATTCAATTTTCTTCTCATAGAATATCATCTGAACTTCATTTGTAGCATTATTAAACATCTTTGAGCCAATATCAAATATTTTTAAAATATTTGTATTTAACAGGAATTCATTTCTAAATTCAATATAACTTTGTCTGAGCAAGAAACTTTTTGGAATTAATAAGCCAACGATTCCCTTACACCAATCAAGGGCTTTAATAAGAAAACCGCAATAAATATCATTGTATATCTTTTCTTTCTTAAAAATTAATTTTTCTTCTTTTGATAAAATGTTTCCGTATGGAGGATTTCCGATTACTAAATCAAATTTTATGCTCATCGCCGATTTTAAGCTATTTTCAACTTTCAAATTTGTTTTTAATTTTGAAATTACTTGAGGTAAATTTGTCTTACTTCCTTCAATATACCAATTAAATAATTTTAAGATACAAAACTTAATTGCATAATCATTTATATCCTGACCGTAAATATTCTTTAAAATTTGAGCTTTAGTCTCAGAGAGATAAGAATTCGGATTCAAAACTTTAACGAGATTATAAAGAATTTTCACTGCATTTAAAAGAAAGATTCCAGATCCACACGCAGGATCATAAATAGATATATTTAATAAAATATCTAAAATTTCAGTTCTTTGATTGCTATTTAATTTATGGATTTCTTGAATATTTTCAATTTTTTTAAAACTAGTTCTTCTTTTTAATAATAAAAGAATTGCCTCTGAGACGATAAAATTAGATATATCATCGGCGGTGTAATAAACACCCTCCTTCTTACGTTTCTGATAATTTTTTAGAAATAGTTCTTCCAATGATGGTAGCTTTTTTAAATATTTTAATAAATTCAGTATATCTTGTGATTTAACAGCCTTCTCAAACAAACCAAAAAAACGCTCAAATACATTGAAATCATTAGATTCACTCATAATAATTATGATTGATTATTTTTGGCCGTTTTATTTTGTTTTTTAATACTAAAACAAATTATATCCTTTAATAGATTACTTTCTTATACAAAATTTTCTCTAAATTTTTATATTTTTATTTATTTATTATATTAGGGAATATGACGGATATGAAAAAAGAAAAAGATTATCACGGAGTTGCTCCAGTTAGTTCAATAATAAAGAAAATGAAGAAGGAGTATGATAAGAATCCAAAGGATTGGAAAGTAATAGGATCAATGGATAAGGATGGCAATTCCGATACTTTTATAACTAAAAAACCAAACGCTTATTGGCTTAAATCAAAGCAGATTAATCCTTATTCATCATTAACCATGGGTTCAATAGTGAGAAATATAGATAGAGATATTGATGAGAAAATAGGAAAACAGTTATCCCCAGACGATATGCTCCGCTTTTTTGGAATGGTTATTCCAGTGAAAAATAATCAAAATATAATAGCTGCAGGCATAGAAAAATACTCTCAACGGCATGGAGATTATCTAAAAAAAATAGTAAAAGAGAGAGATCCTAGTTTAGGGTACCAACTTCGTAAAAAAGTTGATGAAGAATTTACTCGTAAATATCATCAGAGAAAAAACCTATATATATAAAAAATATTCTTTCTAAAGACTTAAATTATTATAAATTTAAACAGAAATTAAAAAAATTTAGACTTTTTCTTTTAGTTTTCCTAGCTCGTCTTTACTTTTAACTAGGAAATCAGCATTAGCCGTATAGTTAGCTGTGTTACTATTGAATTCTTCTATTACTGCTTTAATTAATTCAGAGCCAGATTTACCTGATCCTTCTGCGAACTCCTTCAATGCTGGTACCTTTAAATCTTCCACATAAAAAGAGAGACCTTTTGAGATTTCTTCCATCATTAATTTATAGGCAATATCAGCTCCCTTTTCTCCCATCGCGAAAGGATCATCCGGATCTTCAAATGTGTAAGACACTTCTATCCACTTTTCACCGGCAGTTGGGACCATGCCATATACATAATCAGAGGTATAAATCCATAAGGGAGTTCCATTATCATATGATGAATCTACAATTGTTTTGAATTCCTCACTCATACTAAATCATTCTTTTCTATATTAATTAATTAAATTTTTCTTTTGAATTACAATAAGAAGATACTTTTATTTCTATAATTTTAAATTTCCTATTTTAATTTTCTCTTTTAATTTTATTTTGAAAGAGTTTTAAAAAAAAGGATAATTGAAATTTAATAATATGCGAAAATTAGACTATAACCAAACAATTATTGATATTGTAGAATGGATTAGAGAATATGTAGAGTCCGCAAATGTTAATGGTATTGTAGTAGGTATTAGTGGAGGGATAGATAGTGCTACTACTACATCTTTATGTGTAAAAGCATTGGGAAAAGAAAGTATTATAGGATTAGGGTTACCATGTTCTTCTGTTCCTCAAGATTTAATTGATGGACAAATCTTTGCTGAAAATTTGGGCATTCGCTTCATAATTATAGATTTAACAAATACTTATAACGAATTTCTAAAATCTGCATCAGCTTCAATAAACTCAAATCAATTAGCTATGGCAAATATAAAACCTCGATTAAGGATGATTACTAATTATTTTATTGGACAGTCCTTAGGAAAATTTTTAGTAGCAGGCACAAGTAATAGGAGCGAATTAGCAATAGGGTATTTCACGAAATTTGGTGATGGAGGGGTTGATTTTGAAGCAATTGGAAGCTTATATAAATGTGAAGTTAGAGAAATAGCTAAATTATTAAACATCCCTGATGTTATTATTAAAAAAACCCCATCTGCAGGATTATGGGAAGGACAAACAGATGAAGATGAAATAGGAATAAAGTATGATATATTAGATGAGATTCTGTACAGAATTGATAATAGTTTATCAATGGTGGATTTAAATACTGATATTATAAAATTGGTTAAAGATATGATAGAAAAAGCAAGACATAAAAACTCTTTGCCACCAGTTTTTACAATTAATTCGTAAATGTTAAAAAACTGGTCAAAAACTTGAAATAAATCTGCGAATTTTGTTGATTCTCGATGTTATTTCATCTAATTTAATTTTAAGCTCATCATTTTGCTTTTTGAAACTAGGCTCATTAATGGAGCCCGTGTTAAATTTTTTTCCTATTTCTTTATAGTTTTTTTCTATGGAATACCTTTTCCCTTCAAGAGCAATTAGTTCTTGATATAATGAATCTTTATCCGTAGGTAATTCTTCGATTGAAAAAGGTTTTAATTCATCGCTATCTGATGATTCAGGAGTAGGAGAACTAAAACTGACAAATTGAGTTGCATTTTTATCTTTCTTTTTCTTTTTATCTTCTTTCTTTTCCTTTGTTGGAATTGTAGTAAATAGTTCAAGGTTTTTGACAGGTTTTTGAGTTTTTTTAACCCCAACAGAAGAAAAGACATTAAATAAATCTGTTCCACTAGATTTCATATATTCTGTATCTATCTCCTCGACACTAACAGTTGTAATTTTAGGTATTTTAGCCATAAATGGTATATTAGTTTTTTTTTCGTTTGAATCAATTTCAGTAAGGGAAACTTCAGAGATCAAACTACTTTTTTTAAGCTCTTCAGGTTTCTCAGGAATAATACTCGGCTCAGGGAAATTAATTTTTTGATCCGATTTTTCTACTATTTCAGGAGATTCGAGTTTTGGCATATTCGCGGGTAGATCAGAATTGAAATCTGACTCGGGAGGTTCTGGGAGAGGTCCTAATTCTTCTAGTGTGTTTATATCAGGATCAAATTCCTTTGGTATTTCAGTTAAAAAATCTGAGTCAGGAGTGGGAGGAACCGGTTCTATTTCTTCTATTAGCTCTGAAATTAAATCAGGTTCTTCTAATTCTTTAGACTCATCTAAAGATTCAATAACCTCAGGTATTGAATTAAATTCAGGCGTAGGTGTTAAAGGCTTAGATTCTTCAAAGATATCAAAGATAGATTCTGATTTATCTGGTTGCTTTAGTTTGAAATCAGGTTCTTCTGATTCTTTAGGCTTATCTAAAGATTCAATAACCTCAGGTATTGAATTAAATTCATGTGTAGGTGTTAAAGGCTTAGATTCTTCAAGGATATCAAAGATAGATTCTGATTTATCTGGTTGCTTTAGTTTGAAATCAGGTTC
>LAZR01001915.1_pt1 | contig 12580 bp, 18 predicted proteins | sample 329461 | NCBI WGS metagenome assembly LAZR01 (sample SAMN03002196, study PRJNA259156) | marine sediment metagenome | biome: sea floor; feature: Hydrothermal impacted sediments; material: marine sediment; isolation source: Loki non-amplified sample from Loki's castle hydrothermal vent sediment ...
CGAGAACGTGGTAGTCATAAAAAGCTTTACGGTTTGTGGCTATTGTTTTTTCCATGGTCAATTGATATGTAACCCTACTATTTCTCAAAGGATACTTTATTATATCTAAATTCTGGAAATTTTCAAAGGAATTTTTCTTTAGACCATCGAGAAAAAATTAGTCAATCCAATCGTGGAAAACGCCGCACCAAAAAGTTTATAGAAAATCTACGCAAGATCAGATTAGGAACTTCTCATTCTACTGAAACTAGAAGGAAATTACGACAGATCACATTGGAAAGAATACGTAGAAATAAAGGAAAAGTTGTTCCGGCATATAATCTTGCAGCTTGTAAAGTTATAGAGGAATATGGCAAACAACATGGATACACCTTCCAACACGCTGAAAACGGTGGAGAGTTTCATATCAAAGAGTTAGGTTATTGGGTTGATGGTTACGATAAAGAGAGGAACGTGGTGATTGAATACGAAGAACCACGCCATCAATATCCTATGCGCCGAGCACGAGATACTAAACGATACCAAGAAATCGTAAATCATCTTAATTGTGAGCTGATTAGATTAGTAGAAACCGCGTCCGGAGAATATAAAATTGTTAGAGAACACTAGATGTGTTGTTCTTAATGCTACTTACGAACCGTTATCTGTAGTTTCTGCGAGAAGAGGCCTTCGTCTCATTATTGAGGGAAGGGCTGTTCTTGAGGAACAATATCCAAATGGTTGGGTGCGGTCACCTACTAAGAAGTTTCCACTTCCTACGCAGGTACGTCTTAAGAAATACATTGAGACCATTCCAGCATTACGAGTCCCAGCCCAACTTACTCAGAGGAATTTGTTCCTTCGTGACCGTTACACGTGCCAATACTGCGGCAGACAACGCAAAGATCTTGATGAAAAAGAATACCTTACGCGAGACCACATTATACCAGCGGCTCGTGGAGGTAAGGATTCTTGGACCAACGTTGTCACCGCATGTAAGAAGTGTAATAACATAAAGGCCGATTACCTTCTAAGTGAGTTAGAAGATATATACTACACGCTTGCTGCTGATCCGATCACGGCAGACACCGCAGATTGGATTTTAGAACATATGGTTTCCAAAAATTTCAATCCAAGGGCTCCAATGATTCTTGAGATTTGGTCCAAGTCTGGAAACCTAAGACTCAGAAAGAAAAAGAAGAAGTAATGAATATTTGTGAAGAATGTAAAACTACCTTGAGATGTAGTGCTTCGGAGCGTTACAAGGGCAATGTCATGACAGTTTGGATATGCGAGAGTTGTCAATCGGTATCTCTTGTAATCGTTCCAGAGGATAAATCTAAGGAAGTTATAAAACCAGACAAGAGATTTTGCTTTCATAAATAATAGATGAGGTTATAAATGACTACAGTAACAGCAGTCGATCAGTTAGAAAAGATGATCGAACTCGCCCGAGACAACTTCTCGCCGGAACGGTTTGAGAAGGTTGAGAAGTTGTTCGAGCATTTTGCAGAACGTATAGTAGTGTCGCCAGCTTCTTACAAGGCGCATTTTCACAACTGCTATCCCGGCGGCTATCTTGATCACATTCATAACGTGATCGCTGGGGTGGTTCACATTGCCCGAGCGATGAAGGCAATGGGAGTTGAAATGGATTTCACCAAAGAGGAAGCCATTTTCGCCGCTATGTTCCATGACTTAGGAAAATTAGGAGATTTGACTGAGCCGTATTATATATCACAAACTTCGAATTGGCATCGCGAGAACCGTGGCGAGCTTTACACGATCAATTCAAAGTTGATTTTTATGACTGTTACGGATAGGTCTCTCTATTTACTCCAACATTTTGGTATTGAGATAACTTCAAAGGAATGGCAGGCAATCAAAATTTCAGATGGCCTGTATGTTGAAGGAAACAAACCATATTTTGTAAGCTACCAGTATCCGCCTCACCAATTCCACACCAACCTGCATTATGTGGTTCACTTCGCTGACCACATTTCTACGATTGGTGAAAGAGACCGGCACCGACAATCGAGGAAAAGCTAATGCCAGAGAAGAAAGCCGAGATAGATAATCAACGACAAATTATGTTGTTGTCCAACAATGATTCAACTTATAATCCGTTGTTGATCATGATTCCTCAGTGGGCAAAGGGATCATTGGATAAAATGCCCAAAGAACGTCAATATTTCATCTATGATCAGTTTGTGCATGACGTTGGTCTAGCATGGGAAAAGTTACTAAGAGAGTCGTAAAATGAAGGTAAGAGCATTATCGCCCAATCTACTCAATTTTTCCAGCAAATCGCGCTGGTATGATAACCCAATTCTAGGTTTCGTTTATTTTCGATGGAAGTCGTTTAAGACTTGGGTTTTGAACACCTTCCGACGCCGAAAGAATGTTGTGCATATGAAGGCGCTCCGCCGTTCTAGTTGGTATGATTGTGATACTCGTATCTTTGAAGCTAACTTCCAAATTTTGGTAGACTATGTGGAAGGTGAGTTGGCTTGGATGCAGTTGATTACCGAAGGTAAGACGCGTTGGTATCATCGTTGGTTTTCAATCAAGGGCGCTAGAGAATTGGCTTTAAGGTATCTTGAGTGGGAAACTCAGTTGGGCGATGATTCGCCAGATCAGGCTGAACAAGCAGCGAAGGTACGAGACTTGTATCTTTGGTATAAAGATGTTCGCCCGAATAGACAGGAACCATATGACAATGTTCCACATAGGCCGTTTGAATTCGAAGATTCCGAAGAGGATGGGCACTTAGTATTGAAGTCTCTTCATAATGACAAAGAATATGTAACAGCAGTCAATAAAGCGCATGATGAAGAGGAAGCTTACGAAGAAGAGGATACTGCAAAATTGGTTCAATTGGTTCAACTTCGACGGATGATGTGGACTTAAACACTACTTATTAGAGAGGTTTTAAATGGACAGACATAAATTTTCTATGGATCTCGAAGATCTATTCCAAAAAGTTTTCGACAACGCTAGCGGTCTATTTCGCACATTAGATTTAGAACTTGATTTCGGCCCACAAACAGGCATTGTTGAGTCTGACTCGCCATGGCCGTCGGTATCTATTACCACACATAAGGACGGCGCACAGGCAGAACTTGAACTTGCCGGCTACAGAAAGGAAGATCTGTCTATCGAAGTAGAAGGCCAAATTATTGAAATTTCTGGTGAACGTAATCAAACAGGTTTCACCAAGACTTTCCGAGTCGATATTGAACAATTTGATATTGATTCTGTGGAAGCAGGTTATGAGGACGGTCTCTTAACTATTACATTGGATCGAGTAAAGGCTGAACCAAAGATAGAAAAGAGATTCATTACCATTCAATAACCCTCTACCGGAGGAAAATATGAATGCGAGGTTCAAGCCCCGAAGCCGTTGAATTAGTTAAACTCGTAATGTAAGGAGGTGATTGTACCGGTTACGACTGGCACTAACCTTAACGGTGAGGAGGAAAAATTGGTACGGGCCCTACGGGGCCCGTTCCTCATAAGGAGCAATATGTTCAAGTATTTAGTTTTCTTTTCTGCTATTGGAATTGCATTGGTAGCAGCATACTTTTCAGTAACGGGTATCGCTACATTATTTGCTGGCAAGTTTTTTGCAGTAGTGGCGATGGCAGGAGCATTAGAAATTGCCAAGCTTGTTGCGGCATCGTTTTTATACCGATATTGGAAAACTACGGCAGCCGCACTCAAAACATATCTTATAATTGGTGTGGCTGTTTTGATGGTGATTACCTCAATCGGAATTTATGGGTATCTCTCGGCGGCATATGCCGAAGTCGCTGCGGCTCCACAAACTACCATAAACCAGATTAGCTTTGCGGATACCAGACAAGCATCATTGAATGAGACCATTCAGAGGTTACAGACTGATAATGTGACCATAAACACTCGCCAGGCGCAAGCCCAAACCTCTCTAGACAATGTATTGGCTGGTCAGACAGATTTGAGTCAACGAAGTGCATTCGCAAATCTCCGTCAAGAAATCGCCGATTTAGATGTGGAACGACAAGCAAACAATGGTAGAATAGAGTCTGCAATAACAGAACGAGATAGTCTTGAGAATGTGAAAGTTACGCTGAATGCAGAGTTGAATACTAACAGTGAAATTGGCACGTTCATTTATATCGCACGCATCTTAGGACTTCCACTAGACACTGTGGTAAAGTGGTTTGTTTTGATTATCGTGTTTGTGTTTGACCCAATGGCAATTTCATTAATATTGGCATATAACAGCATGATTATGAAAGAAAAACGACAACGAGGCTCACCGCCAAAAAAAGATAAAAAGGTTATGAAAGTTTTTGATTGGGACGAAGATGATTTTCGAGAAGAATTGAAACAAGAACTAGAACAGATAGAACAGGGGCCGGATCCAAAAACACACGCAGAGACGTTACGCCGAGCTGATGAAGTCTATCGAAACGCAAAGCGAAAACCATTCAGTGAGTTGACAAAGAATTGGCCGGATGAGAGAAAAGCAAAGGTTGATAAACGTATCGAAGATATATTCGATCCACAATTGCATGATGGATTTGTTCCTGCGGAGTTCATTATCAACAAAGGCGTCAACAGTGATCATGCTCCAGCAGAATATCCAATTGTCCCTGAACAGCAAGAAAGGCCATCACACTTTTTGTATAAAGCAAAGGTAATATTACATGGTACACGGTATGGACAAGTGGTTGATGTGATAGAAGATTTGCCGGGCAACAATGTTGTTTGTGTGTTTGAAGGGCATCGGTTTTCATTTAGTAAGGACAATCTAATAAAAATTACTACTCATGGGGATTGACATTTTGGATTTCATGGGTTATACTTACTATAGACCCGTTTAAAGGGTGTTTATTTTATAAAGGTTATATATAAGATGCAAGTTTCATTTGCTATTACAACGCACAATGAAGGTGAGTGTTTAGGGGAGTTATTATCTCAACTCCGTAATCATATCGAAAAGAATGAAGCGGACGACGAAATTGTAATTCTGGATGACAATTCAGAGGAGCCCGACACAACCACCATACTTGAAAGTTACGCAAGCCTCCCATATGTGCATCTCCACAGGAGGGCATTAGAGAGAGATTTTGGAGCACAGAAGAGTTACTTAAACTCGCTCTGTACTGGCGATTATATCTTTCAAATTGACGCTGACGAATTGTTAGCTCCCGAGCTGTTGGAGAATTTGTACGATATTCTCACTTCAAATTTAAGCGTCGATATGTTTTTTGTCCCTAGAGTCAATACTGTTGAGGGACTTACAGAAGAACACGTGCAAGCATGGAAGTGGCATGTGGATGATGCGGGCCGAGTGATGTGGCCGGATTTCCAGACGAGATTATATCGTAATAGTTCGGAAATTATGTGGATTGGAAAGGTTCACGAACGGATTGATGGGTTTGATACATTTGCCCATTTACCCGAAGAAGAAGTCTACGCAATTATGCATCACAAGCATATTACACGGCAAGAAGAGCAAAACGCCTTCTATGACCAGATTATGCAGGCGTAGGTTGTATTAACTTACACAATGAGGACGTATGAATACGAATCAAACTGTTGCCCAACTTTTGATGATTCCGCTGATTGTATTTTTGTTAACATCATTCTTTTATGTTGACAAGACACCAGAAGAAGTAAATGAAGTTGTGGTGCTTGAACCAATTGAGGTCATTAGGCTGCCCGACGACCGCGGCGACCTATATGTCTTTATGGGTGCTATGGCAGAACGGGAGTCGCTTAATACTCCCACTGTTGTAAATAGATACGGTTACTTAGGCAAGTATCAATTCAGTCCAAAAACACTTTGGGCTCTAGGTAGACGGTTCAGAGTGACGGAGCAACAATTCCTTGGCACCGAAGCATTGCAGGATAGTGCGATGGTGCAATATTTGCTGGATAATAGGACAATAATTCAAGACCTTATTGTGAGATTTGACGGTAGATGGTATCGCGGACTTTATATTACGGAGTCTGGATTGCTCGCTGGAGCACACTTAGTTGGTCCGCATGGCTTACGTGCTTTTCTTGACCCTACATATGCGATGGTGCGCAACGGCACACGATACAGGCCTCGAATCATTGACGGCAATGGGGTGCATGTTGGGGTTTACATTGAACAATTTTCTCGATACGCGCTTGACAATTTGCAGTAACCTGCTTATATTAAGGTATAGCAGTTGAGGTTATTATGTTTTTGATATTTATTATTATTTTCTCCCTGATACTTAACGGGGTGTTGTCTTATACCACTTGGAATCTCTTTCGCAAGAATGAAATTGCGGAGGATTTTATTATATTATCATATATGTCTGCTGAGAAGGCTCTTTTAGATATGAGAGATTTGGATGTTTCTGGTGCATTTGAAGCGGATGATGAAACAGGTGTTACATTCAAGGCACTTTATCAAGTGATAAAAGATCATGCGAAGTTTGTTGGGGTTGAAGCTGACTTGGATAGCGGGGAATGACGAAGAAGAACAACAATAAAAAAAATAGTCGAATTTATTTTTCAAAAGAGACAGAACAGGCAATAGTCCGATACAACAATGAAGAAGATCAGGAGGTTAGAGAGCAAATCTTTCGAGACGAGATTTATTATCCGTTAGACAAACTTTCTGAGAATATAATCAATAGGTTTAAGTTTCCGTATATGGATTATTCCTTCAAAGATGTGAAGGATCAAGTTGTAGGCTTTCTAGTTCTAAATCTCCACAAATACTCTGCAGATAAAGGTAAGGCATTCTCTTACTTTTCGGTCATCGCTAAGAATTATCTAATTCTGAACAACAATAACCGATACAAGCAAGAGAAACGTTCCATATATTTATCTGATATGATGGACGGTCAGGTGCCGCTCGGCGACGCTATGACTATTGACATATCCATTACAGAATCACAGGCGGATGCAAAAGAGTTTATCCGTCTTATGCTTGAATATTGGGAACATAATTTATCAAGGATATTTAAAAAGAAGAAGGATATTCAGATTGCAGATGCAATCCTAAACTTGTTTCGCCGGGCCGATGGAATAGAGAACTTCAACAAGAAGGCGCTCTATCTTATGGTTCGGGAAATGACCGGATTCAAGACCAGCAATATTACCAAAGTAGTCAACAAAATGTCTGGCTATATGAAACGCCATATGGAAGAATTTAGAGATCATGGAACGATAACTGATCACGCCGAGTTCTTTACCTACAAATAACAATCACCCCATAATTACCTTTGGGTAGCTATGGCCCCGGACTCCGGCGAGTCCGGCTTTTTTTTGCTATCACCTATTTATAGTTTGGAGGTTGTATATATGAAGAACCCCGAAGTTTTTAAAGGAAAGAGCTTCCAAGATATTCTCAAAGAGATTCATGGTCATTCTGCTTCTAAGCGGAAAGAAATCAAAACCTTGATGGAAACTCTGGCTGGTATGATTAAGACTCCTCATGAAGCAGCCATAGTCGCTCCCCTTGTTAGAGAATTTTTAGAAGTCGCTGTCAAAAACGACGAAGCGCTCGTCAAAATTGCTACGATTATCCAGAGGCTTATGACCGCAGAGGCAAATGCGACGGGAACAGGTCTCGATGAACTTTTGAGTGAGGAAGATAAGCAAAAGCTACTTGATGAAGTTAAAGAAAGTCAGAGCGAGGCCAACAAATCGGCGTTGGAAGAACTTGCGTTAGCTGTAGAAACATCAGATGAAACAGAGGCGCTCGCCGAAAAAACCAAGAAAGTTGTCGCTCAAATCAATAAGAGAACCAATGTCGAGAATAGTACGGAAGAATAACACATTCAGATTCTCACCGGCAAATCCCTTCCTAGGCGGTGCTCCACTCGGTACAACATACCAGGAGACACTTCAAGTTGAGGAAGCCATCGTTGTTGATGTTGTTACGAACGATGCGCACCCTGATTACGACACGGATGGATATAATGTGGGTGCTGTCCAATTTAGATTCATCGGCAGTGCAGCATTCAGAGCAGACATTGGTCTAAATTGGGCGTTTCCTTTAGAGGCAAACGTCACTGACTATCCTCTCCTAAATGAAGTCGTTCTAGTAACACCCGCCCTTAACCGATTTTATTACAGCAGAAAATTGAACACAACCAATAGAGTCACAGCTCACGCGTTGTTTGGACTTAATGATAGTTTGAAGGCGTCACAAACAAGTGGCCAATCAGCAGCGGAAATGGGAAGAATAGATGATGGTGGCGCTCCTATTAAGAAAAATCCAAAAGCTGAAACCGATAGATTGGGTGAGAAGTTTGTTGACAAGGAAACGGTTCTTCGTCTTAGAGCACAAGAAGGTGACATAATTTATGAGGGTAGGTCGGGTCACTCCATTCGGTTCGGATCTAGTTTTGAAGATGGACAATCTCCTACCGTTCTCATTAGGTGTGGCCCAAATCCAACTGCCAAAAAGAGTGTAGATAGTGAATTTGCATTGATTGATGAGGACATTGACCTAGATTTGTCGTCCATTTGGATGGTTGCAAATAAAACTGTTCCCCTAACATTTGCTACAGTAGAAGCCGAAACTCATTTTCGGTCAATGGATGAAAAACCGACAACTTTAGACGGAAATCAAATTATCGTTAATACCGACCGTTTGGTTATCAATACGAAGGGAAAGAAACTTCTAGTAAGCACATTTCTTGGCACGCATTTTACTACTCTTCAAGACCACACGGTCGATACGGAGAAGAATTACAAGAGCTTCGCTTTGGTCAATCGAGAGGTACAAACTGGCGAAAAGTATCTCATAACTGTTGGTACTGATTACTTATTAAAGGTAGGTGGTGATAAGACTTCCACAATTAATGGAAAGACAGTCCACGATACAGTCGGAACACACGCAATACGGGCAAAGAAATTCTTTTTGGGCACCTTGAGTGACGAGAGTCAACCATTGGTGTTGGGTGAGGAGCTTCGAGAGCTTCTATTACAATTCGTGAATGCTCATTTGGATAATGCAGCATCTCACACATTACCGACAATTGGAATTGGGCCGTTAGCACCAGGCACCATAGTAGCATTGAAAGCGGTACAGGCTAAGTTAGCATCTGCGAAACGCGCCCCATTTGAGAGTCAGAAGGCATTTATCGCTAAGCGGGGCGCCTTTGAGCCTGGCAAGGAAACACTAATAAAGTAGAGGTTGTTATGAATAAGTCAGAATTACGAAAGATGGTTCAAGAGGAAATTAGAAGGGAATTATACAGTATCCTTCCTCAACTTTTGAAAGAGACCGTTGGTTCAATTATGGCCAAAGAAGTCAAACGAGTTAAGCGAAGAGCAGCCAAACGAGGCGCAGTGCGCGAGGGCGTCCGTACAGGTAAAACAACTCAACCTATAGATAAGATGAAGTTGGCAGCAATGATCGGTTATGGAGATATGAGGCCAGGCGCAAGAGGCGCAATCGCTGTTCCTGGTGAGACAGCTCAAATAGTTGCTGGTGTTTCTATGGACGGCGGACTTTTGGAAAGGGAAACGAAATTGGGTGTAGCTCATATGAGAGACTACAACGTCAATCCAGCGGCAGCACCTGTCAACCAACCAGTTGCGGCTGAAGGCGAGTCAGAGGCAGAGGAAGCTTATGAACCACAGTTTGCAAATCTACCTGCGCAGCCCGGCGGCGTAGACGGCGGCGCCGATGTTCCAATGGCAGTCGTTGCCGCGTTGGGCAAGAGAAGTGCAGATGTTTTGAAAGAAACCAGTTTTAAGTCTAATTGGCGTCCTGGTATGAAAAGGCCTGAATAATGACAGATACCGCATTAGGAATTACTCTTCCATTGAAGCGTGGAAAGACTGGATACTTCGGACAAGCGTTCGATGTTATCACGCAAATCAAGTCTAATCTGATTAATTTAATCTTGACACGGAAGGGCGAACGCGTATTCCAACCAGATTTTGGTTCGGATTTGCACAGTCTGATATTCACCCAAATGGACGAAGAATACGATAAGAACGTCAAAAATGCTGTAGCTTCAGCAGTTCGTAAATGGATGCCATTCTTAAACATCGTGGAACAAGTGGTAACGCGAGACGAAGATAAGAATAGCACTCTCTTAGAAGTTACTTTCAGTCTCAATACCAATACTGACATCACCGAAACTATTGTAGTGGAGTTCTAAAGTGGCAACTACCAATATTCAAAAACTAACGAAAGACTTTGCCCCAACATCTAAGGAAGTGCGTTTTCTAAACAAAACCTTTCCGGAGTTTAGGCAGAGTCTAATTGATTTTGCTAAGGTATATTTTCCAGACACATATACTGACTTCAATGAGGCATCGCCTGGAATGATGTTCATTGAGATGGCATCGTTCGTTGGAGATGTTTTGTCCTATTATATTGATAATCAGTTTCGTGAAAGTCTGGTCAACTTTGCAGAAGAGGATGAAAGCATAATCAGCATTGCTCAAGCATTTGGATTTAGACCAAAGCCAGCAACAGCAGCATTTACCTCGGCTGATGTATTTCAATTAGTTCCGGCACAAGAAGTTGGTTCTAACTTCGCGCCCGATTCCAGATTCTTCTTGAAGATAGCGGCAAATAGTGTATTCCAACGCTCCGAAGATTTTGGGGCAGTGGATTTTCGAAACACGAAGAAATAGACTTTTCTGTTAACACGCCGGAGAGCGAGCAAAAAGTTACTGTATTTTCTATTAACGACGACAACAGTCCTCTCACTTATCTTATTAGAAAGAAAGTCAAGTTAGAAGCAGGAACAATCAAAACCGTCACAAGGACATTCACGGACCCAATTCGGTTCAGCAAGATTGAATTGTCAGATGAAAGCATTCTCGGAATCATCAGCATCGAAGATTCCAATGGAAATGTATGGAGCGAGGTAGACTTTCTAGCAGCAGATGTAGTCATTCAAAACAAAGATAACATTCATGCTATATCAGGAAGTAGCATAAGCATTCCACCCGCAAAGATTATCAAATTCCAGAGAACACCAAGACGATTTATTACTCGTTATAATTCTGATTTCAAATTGGAAATTGTTTTTGGCTCCGGTGTGTTGGATGACCAAAATGAGTTGATTTCTTTGGATTCTGGTAAGATTGGAAGCGACGAGTTCCAGACGCGGTTAGGTTCGACTTCTCTTGACCCAGCAGATTTCCTTTCTTCGAGCACATTTGGATTGGCGCCATCGAACACAACGCTAACAATCACTTATGTTGTGGGTGGGGGAATTGAGAGTAATGTTCCAGCAAACACAATCAACAAGATTCGGGAAGTTGCTGTTGTTAATGATAGAGATGTATTTTCAACTGCCGAACAGCCTTTGTTTGATGATACCATTAGATCTTTAGCTATCAACAATCCTGACCCAGCAACGGGCGGAAAAGGACGAGATACTGTAGAAGAGATTCGCCAGTCTACGTTGGCATTCTTTAACTCGCAGAATCGTATTGTCACCCCGGCCGATTATAAAGTTAGGGTGCATGCAATGCCGCCTCGATTCGGTGGCATAGCTAAATCGTTCGTTATTCAAGATGATCAACTAGCTGCGGTCGAGAACACACGAATAGGAAATATTGTCACCGGCGCACCAAATCTAGACCCGGTGGATCCAGAGAGAGACCAGCTTGTAGCTAACGAAGGAAATCCGAGATTGGTTAACGTCTATGTTTTAGGCTTTGATGAAAACAAACGACTTCGAACATTGAACCTTCAGGTGAAACAAAACTTGAAGCAATATTTGTCACAATTCAAGATGTTGACCGATCAGATTCAAATTATTGACGCCTTTGTAGTTAATATCGGAGTCAGATTCAAAATTGTTGTTTTCAAGAATCACAATGTCAATACTGTCTTGGCCACTACTATTGATGCAGTCAAAGACTTCTTTGATATTCCTAGATGGGATATTAACCAACCTATCATTTTGAATGATTTGTTTCTCACCATTGCAGGTGTAGAGGGTGTTCAAAGTGTGACAAAGTTGGAGATTTTCAATCGTTACGCATTCCGTGACGGTGGAGACTATGAAAGTTTCCGTTATGATATTAAGGGCAATGCATTGGACGAGACGAACGGAATTGTTTTTCCGTCTCTTGATCCTATGATTTTCGAAATTCGCTTCCCTGATTCTGATATAATTGGTTCGGCGGTGCAATAATGGTCAGTGGAATATATATTATCACAAATACAGTAAATAGACATTATTATGGAGGTTCGTCGGTAAACATATTTGGTCGATGGTCTGTTCATAAGCATAAGGCTCGTAATGGATCACAAAAATCGCCTCATTTTTATAATGCATTACGTAAATATGGCAAAAAATACATTTGAGTTATTAAGTTCTATTATTTTTAGAAAAGAACATTTGGAATTATTTGAACAAAAATGGTTGGATAAATATTATGGTGATTCAAAATGTTATAATAAATCTCCGAATGCGGATGTACCATTTCGGGGAGCCAAACATACAGAAAAAACAAAGAAACTTTTATCAGAATTGGCAATGGGAAGAATTCCGTGGAATAAGGGAGTTCCAAGAACAAAACAAGAGAAATTGGCAATATCAGCAGGAACCAAAAATGCAATGAGAAATGTTGATATGTCAATGAG
>LAZR01001916.1_pt1 | contig 12579 bp, 12 predicted proteins | sample 329461 | NCBI WGS metagenome assembly LAZR01 (sample SAMN03002196, study PRJNA259156) | marine sediment metagenome | biome: sea floor; feature: Hydrothermal impacted sediments; material: marine sediment; isolation source: Loki non-amplified sample from Loki's castle hydrothermal vent sediment ...
TAATTTAGAAAATAATCCAGAAAATTAATCAATTTCATAAATATAACTTTTTGCATTCTCCAAAAGGAGTTCTTTGAATTAGGATAAACAATGAAATTATAATTTAAAAATCTGAATTTAGAAGAAAAATTTTGATTTTATCTTGGATTTCAGGTTCCAATTTAAAACCTAAATTCTACATTAATTCTAAACAAGATTCATATAGCTTTTTTTTTAAGAGCTTTTTCAATATTTCTAATAAGTTTTTCATTGCTAAAAGGTTTTGATTTAAAAGATAATACACCCATCATGTCTGCTTTTTCACGAGCTTCTTTATCTGCACTTGCAAATATTATTTTAGCATCTCTATTTATTTCTAAAATCTCTTCTGTGGCATCAATACCGTTTTTAATTGGCATTCGGTGGTCCATTATTATGATATCTGGTTTAGAAGGAAGGGTTTTATATTTCTGCACTGCTTCTTCCCCATTATTAGCCACCGCTATGACTTCATGACCAAATGCTGCTAAAACTAATTCATATAACCTTACAAGAGAAAATTCATCTTCAACAAGCAGGATCGATGCCATTAATTCACCTCCAATAATAAAATAACGAAATTACTCCCTTGTGAATAATCACCATCGACCTTATCTTCGACCCAGATTTTACCATTATAACTAAGAATTATTTTTCTTACCAATAGTAACCCTAATCCCATTCCTTTAGATTTATCTTCACGTTTTGTTGTTCCATTAAAAATTCCTTCTTTCATTGAGTCAGAAATACCAATTCCATTATCCTTAAACTCTAATTTTAAATAATTTAAATTGTCTTCTCTTGTTTTTGATAGTTTTATCTGAATCTTAATGGTAGGATTTTTATTGTATTTAACAGAATTAATCATGAGATTTTCGTAAATGTCTAGAAGCAGATCATTTGCTAATATTTTAATTTCTTTAAGTTGAGAAGTTATTTCAATTTCAATTTGTTTATCTGAATAACTCTTCTTTATAAATTGAATTGCTTCATTTAGTTTGCTAAATGGATCAGCACTAATCAATTCTGATGTTTCTCCTATTTCGGAGAGTTTTCGTATATTTGTAATAAGTTTTGCTCCTCTAAACACCTGGTGATCGACAATTGAAATTACCTCATTCAAAGTTTGAGGATTTTGAGGGTTTTTTTGCCACATTGAGAGTAAACCAATAGAGGATTTGATATTTTGGAGGATGTTGCTTATATCGTGAGCAAATAGATCTTTATAGATTTCTGCTCGTTCATAAGTTTCAAGAATAATTTCTTCCGATTTCTTTAATTCATCTTCAATTTTCTTACGCCCAGTAATATCTGTATGAACTGAGACTATAACTTCACCATGCTCAGGATGATTAAAGATTGAAACGTTTGCGTAACACCAGAACAGAGTACCATCTTTTTTGATATTCTCAACTTCTCCGTGCCATTCTCCTGTATCTTTTAAAATCCCAACAATATCTTCTTTCGTCTCTTCAGGAGTCTTGTTTGTAGGAGCATTAACGATAGTAACATACTGGCCAATCATCTCATCTGGATTATAGCCAAACATTTTATCAAATCTAGGATTTGTATAAACAATTATTCCGTCTTCTAACCGTGTGAGATATATACCCTCAGTTATATTGATCATTATCTCACTGTGTAATCTTATTTCTTCCTCAGCTTTTTTTCTCTCTGTAATATTCATACCATATATGTTCACATAATCTTTATCTTCGATGGGAACAATGTTGAAAATAAATATTTGGTTTCCAAATTCACTCTCAAATGAAAAAGTAGAATCATTTCTTAGCACTTTTTTAATCTCTTCAAGTAATACTTCAGGAATTGGATCGTCTGCTTGAACATTAAATAATTGGCTACCAGCTTTATTGACATAAATAATTTTGTCCTTTGACACACGTAATATAGGATTAGGATTTTCTGAAGGGAATTTTGCAAGATCCACAATTTTTACATCATTCATTTAGACATCCTTTTTTCTTCTAAATTTTTTAGTTTGACCTTGATATCTATTATAAATATTTATGCTTTAATATTCTGTATTATCATTAATTCGAATTGAGAATATTTTAAATAAAAGAAAAATAGAAATATATGATAATTATGTATTATCGAGGATATATTTTAGTAAGACTAGCCAAACTTGGTTCTGAGTGGGATGTTGTAAATAAACTTAATGGGTTAAAGGCAACAGAAGAAGAAGAGGATTGGAAGGTAACCTATGCTACACCTGTTTATGGCGGATGGGATGTTATGGTTGAGTGTTCATTCTCTAAGCTTAAAGATTTAGATAAGATTGTTACATTTTGCCGAGTAGATAAAGAATTGTCAGCATGGATTGAAGAAACCACTACACTAATGGGGTCAAAAAACGACTTTCCTGAATAATTATACCTTCTTTTTAAAGAATTAATTGAAGAAATGAAAAGACTTTCCGTTACAAGTATCCTGTCTGCACTTTTATCAATACCAATATTTTTTGGTATTTATGTTGAGTTTTTTTCAATTCAAGAATTAAATTTATCTATTACATTAGCATTAATTTTTGGGATTTTTTCATTATTAATTGTAGGGAAAATTCTCAATAAATACGGTTTTACTAAAGATGATTTTGAGCTAATAAAAACTCATACTGTAATCAACGCCCTTAACCGAAAAAATTGGGGAGTACTATTGTTCTTTTTTCCTTTAACAATGATTATGGAAGAATTAATCTTTAGGTATTATCTGATTGGTTTTTTAGTCTCTACTTTACAACAGAAGATTGGAATAAGTATTTTTATTTCAGCTGTCTTCTTTTCGCTTTATCATATTCACACCTGGTTTTCATATAAAAGTTTAATAATTCTATTTATAAATCTTAGCTTTACTTTGCTTTTAGGTTTTTTTTTAGGATTTATCTTCTTTACTTTAGGGATTATTTTTTGCATTGTTGCGCATTATATCTTAGCTCTTTATTTATGGTACAGTATTTTTAGAAATATTAAAAAAGTGGAATTAATAGATCCAAACTTTTAGATTATCAAAAAAGAGGTCTAACATGAAAATCTATTTCCGTGAATTAACGACTGATGATATCCCCAATATCCGAGAGATTAGTAAAAATATTTGGGATGGAGAAGATTACATACCACAAGTTATTGAGAAATGGCTCCAAGACAAGAATTGTATGAATTATGGGGCATTTATGGATGAAGATTTAGGTGAGATCGTTGGATTTGGCAGAGTAAAATTCTATAATGATAAATTAGCGTGGCTTGAAGGAGGGAGAGTAAATATTAAGTATCAGAAGCAAGGTGTCGGAAGAGAAATGATGAAATTTGCTCTAGATTATTCACGCAAGGTAAAAGCCAAAAAAGCACAATTTGATACTTCCTCAAAAAATCAGGGATCAACTGCGTTAGCAAAGTTTTTTGGATTTAAAGGGAAAAAAAGTATGAATGTTTTGAATGCAGAAAGAAAAGACATTAAATTCTTTAAAACAATATCTTTAGATGTTAAAAAAGTAATGGCGAAAGAAGTTAAGGAACTTTACAAACATTTTGATATTGGTCTTGGGGAAGAATTAAGTATAGGATGGTCTTATATGCCAATAAATTACCTTTCTGATGAAGGGAATAGTTGGTATGTTGTAGACTCTAAAGCAATACTTCAAAAAGTTAAGTTTAATAGTACGTCAATTCAAGAGAGCCCTGAAGCTAAGGATGTGTGGTTTATTATATACGGTGATCCGACTCTAGCAATCGAATTAATTAAAACCTGTCTTAAAGAAGAACTCCATGATGAAGAAAGTAAGCATTTTGAAATTTTTTGCTCCCCTGAGATTGCAATTCTAGTTGAGGAGTTAGGGTTTTATTACTATGAGGGAGAACCTTTCGGAGTTGTTTTGTTTGAAAAGAATTTAGATTGACATATAACTTGATAATAAAACGGTCTAAATCTAAAAAGAAAAAAAAAGGAAAAAAAACTACATTTCAATTTCTATGGGAGTCGCTTGAAAACCTCTTCCACATTGAATACAAAATACAGAACCATTATTCGATAAAGTTTGAAGCATTATATCTGTAAATTTAGTTCCACATTCAGTGCAAAAAGCAGCATCAGGTTGGATATGTTGATGATTCTTTTGAATAGGAATTATTGGCTCAGGTTGTTTTTCTATTTGAGGTGCAACAGGTTGTTGTACGGAAACACTTCCAGGTTTAGGTTCTCCTGAAATTGCATAATACAATGCCTCACATGCCTTATAGAAAAGTAGACCAATACCTTTCAAAAGATAATACGTACCCTTAAGAATGTAATATACTAAGTAAGCAACCCCTTTCAAAATATAATATACGAGAACAATTGCAAGGGCTAATATCGCAAAAAATCCTACTAAGATAAGGATTTGACCGTAAATAGGCTGGATTACAAACCAATTTACAATTTCTTCCCATGGAATACCAAAAATATTAACATCTATCATTTTTTTTATCACTCGAATTATTTATTTATTCTTAATTAAACTGTGATTTTAATTGAATTAAAAAAATTTGGAGTCCAATTTTTAAAATTTAAGGCAATAAAGAAAATATGAATCTCAGGAAAAATTAGGAGGAAATCATTATATGATTTCTATCTTTTTTCATGTAATTGTGATTGGTTAAGTATTTCCATCATCCTAAACGCTTTTATTGCCTGATTTATTCGGGTCATGACAGGAATCGTTAATTTTGATTCTGAATGAATTAATGCTTCTGTGACAAAATCAAATGTCCACCTTGAACCAAAGCAGGCAATTATACAAGGTTTGTTATATTTTTCAACGGTTTGTTTTAAGACATGTAATTGTGCTCTTATCCCATCAATTGCAAACGACCCCATTCTTTGAAGTGGAACTCTTGGAATGGAAAAAATATATAAAACACTGTCTACGTTAACATCTTGAAAAATTACTTTAATAGAAGGGATAAAGGTTTGAAGCAAGGAAGGGCCCAAATCAATGGTTCCCCCGATTGATACCCAATTAGGAATTACTGATTTAATTTTATTTATTGTTGTATCATCTAAATCAGCTAGTTTTAGACTTTGTTTTTCTATTTCATCACATGCTAATGCACCTAAACTCCCTGAACCAGTCACTATCGCTACATTCTTTCCCCTCGGTAAAGGTTGTGTAGCAAAAACCTGGGCAATATTAAACATTTCATAAAAATTGTCAACCCTGAAGATATAAGGATATTGTTTAAAGATTGCATCATAAATTCTATCGTTACCTGCAATAGAACCTGTATGACTATTAACGGCCTTAGATCCTATCTCACTTCTTCCATTTTTTAGAATTAACACCGGTTTCTTCATTTTTCCAAGTACGTGTTTCAATTCTTTACCTCTTTTTGTACCTTCTAAATAAAGAGTTATTACTTTTGTTTCAGGATCTTCATTTAAGTATGATAACATATCGACTTCGTCGATATCAACTTTATTCCCAATTGTTATCGCTTTTGAAAAATTTATCCCTTGACTGTTAGCCCAATCAACAAAAATGTTTCCTAACACGCCTGATTGTGCAATAACTGCGATATTCCCTTTTGATGCATTATCAAAATCCATATCTGATGTAGTAAATTGATTGTGGAAATTAGAAACACCTACACAGTTAGGTCCGATAATCCTGATTTTTGATTGTTTTGCAATTCTTTCAATTTCATTTTGTAACATCACGTACTTTTCTACACCCGTTTCAGCAAATCCAGCGGATTCAATAATTATTCCTTTCACTCCTTTTTTAACGCAATCTTTTACAGATTGTAAAACGTACTCATTTCCAATAATAACAATAGCTAAATCAATATCATCTGGAATATCAACAATATTCTTATATGCTTTATGACCAAGAACTTCATCACTCTTTATATTCACGGGATATGTTTTGAACTTTGAATTGAGGAGATAAGAAGTTGTACCATAACCAAATCTAAATTTATCTGATGCTCCAATTATTGCAACGGTTTTGGGATCAAAAAAGACATCCATTTCTGACATAATATTCAACCTTACTCAAGAAATTAAAGAATAAGAATTGTTAAAGAAAAAAATTATAAATTAAACTTAAAGATTGGGTTATATCCATTGAAAAATTAATTTTATCGAAAACATCAGACTGTGAAATCCCGGTGTTTAAATAATTTAGTTTAAATATAAGATAAGCTTAGGTTTCATTTCATAATCAAGTAAAAAATGCTAGTTCCAAAATCTACGAAAAAAATTCAGGTAACTTGTCCAATTTGTAAAACAAGGGATATTGTTGGTCTCCCGGAGAGAACCCTCAAAGAAAACTCTCATCTAATTACAGTTTCGATCCATAAAGGCTTGATTTGCCCTCATCATTTTCAGCTATTTATAGATAAAAATTTGAGAATTAGGGGATACCAGAAAGTAGATTTAGAATTGAATAAAGAAAATTCAATAAAATTAAGGAATGGAGTAACGGCTTATAGTAGGAATTATATTGAATCTAAAACTCCATTTAAAGTGCTAATTAATGATAATAGTATATTTGGAACAATCCCCAAAATTAGAACAAAGGCTCAAGCTGTTGGTAATATAACCCAAGAAGGGACTTCAAAAAGTAAAATAATGAGTTTAAATGAATTATATGAAGAATTTTGGGAATTTATTGATGAAAAAAATAAAATATTTCATGATTTTATTACTAATGATAAAAGGCGTAGAAAATCCTTGTTAAGTTCTAACTTGAACAGGTTATATAATCCTCTTGAAGTAGAACAAGAATTTTAAAAATTTCATTGCTTACTATTTCTCTTTTTAGAAAGGAAAATAATTTTCAAAAAGATACATTAACTTAATAAGAAAAAGTCACAGATTTCATGAAAATGATATAAGAAAATTTAAAATTGATTACTTAATTTTTGAAAATGTTGAATTAAATAAAAAAAATCTATAAAATTATGAGACTAAGAGGATTGAATGAATATGTCGTATAAAGCACCTGACAATAAAGATTTGGAAGCTATGATTGGAATTGTCGGAAAGAACTATGCTACTGCGAATAAGGCTATCAATGCTTCATATTTAGCTAAATCAGTTATGGGGCTTGAATCGCAGATACCGCAACTCGTAGTACGTCCAAAATATCCTGAAGAAATTAGGAAAATCCTTTTGTATTGTTCTGCTGAAAAAATATCTGTGACACCAATGTCAGCAGGTCTTTCTGGTGGGTTTGCACTACCAGTACTTAGACCCGCTGGTGTATTATTGGATTTAAGTCGGATGGATAGGATAATTGAAATCGATGAGAAGAATCGGTTTGCGATTATTGAACCAGGGGTTACAAATGGGGCTTTATGGGCATATATGGAAAAGTACCACCCCGATTGGGCACCTCCAATTGCAGATGGAGCACCACCTGCCGCCACAGTAATGGGAGACGCCATAGATAGAGGATTTTCTCTATATACATCATCAGTAGGACCTCAAGGTGATAATTTCATGTGTGCAGAAGTAGTTTTCCCGAATGGAGATGTTATAAGAACTGGATCGTGGGCATTGCCGACTGCAAAACCTTTCTATAAGTTTGGTCTTGGTCCAGACATGTGGAGTTTCTTAATGGGATCGCAAGGGGCTCTTGGGGTGTTCACCAAATGCGCGGTTAAGATCTATCCACATCCCAAGTTTAAAACAGTTGTCGCTTGGGGTATGAGCAATCCCCAAGATATGCAAGATTTAACGCTTGAAATTGCTATGCAGGAGTTTGGAATCAGTCATTCGTGTGTAATGGTTCAAGGGGGAAATTATCCACTCGTCATGGCTCGTTGGCCTAAAGATAAGGTTCCACATGATTATGAATTCTTTAAGGGTATAGGTATTCCAGAATGGTGGATGAATTGGGAGGTTTGGTGTCGTAGCGCTGAGGAATTGGATTTTACAGTCAATAAGATTAATTCAATGGCAGAAGATTTCAAAAATAACAGGGCTAAGGATGGCGATGCTATGAAACCTTGGGTGCTTCATCCTAAACAGATCGCAAGTAGAATGAAAAAACCTAATAAAATAGCAGTTCCATATTCCTTTTGGGAAGCGGGTTTTTTGTTTATCACATGGTATACCCCGTGGCCAGAGTGTGCGAAATTTTCAGAATACTATAGCGACGTTATGGAACGGTATGGATTTCCACCTGTTTTGTGGATAGCTTCGATTGAGCGAGCAAGACAAGCGATTTGTATGCCCATTGTATGTTTTGATAGTACTAAGGATGAAGATTTTGAACGTGTACAAGAGATGAACCGTGAGACTACAGAATATTGCTTAAAACAAGGATGGCTAAATTATCGTCCAGATCCTTATATTCACATACAGGCATATTATCAGGCTGCAATGTATTGGAAATATTTAAGATTATTTAAGAAAATGGTAGATCCAGCGCATATCATGCATCCAGGCAGATTAGCGCTACCCTAAAATATAGAGGAAAGAGAAAAATGGCAAATAAAAGTGGATTAGATAGATTGGAAGAATTAAAACCTCAAATTTTTAAATGTATTCACTGTAAAGCTTGCAGATTTGCATACAGTAATGAACCGAGTAAGAAAGGAATTGGTGAGTGGGAAGGTAAACAAAAAAAAGTACTCTATGAAGGAATGGTTGACTCTTGTCCCGCAGGTATAGAATATGGGTGGGAAGCTTTTTGGAATGCCGGAAAGATGTGGATTGCGAGAGCGATACTAGACGGTGATTTAGAGTTTACTGAGGAAGTTCGTGATGTCATAATGCCTTGTATCACATGCGGCCAATGCTCAGCTCAATGCGAAAACAAAATTCCAACTGTTGATGTGATTGAAGCTTTACGAGCTGCTTGTGTAGAAGCGGGGATCCCGATGATAGAAAAACATGAACTCATTAGAAAAATGGTTAAAGAAAGGAATAATCCTTACGGTGGAAATAAGGATGAAAGATTTAAATGGGCAAAAGATGCAGGATTAGAAAAATATATTGGAAATACAAAAGCCAAAATCGGATTTTTTGTAGGTTGTACCGCAAGTTACCGTCAATCCGATGTCGCAATTGCAACTTGTAAGATTTTAGAGAAATTAGGGATAGATTTCACCTTAGTCACGGATGAGGTTTGTTGTGGAAGTCCCTTCTTCAGAACGGGAGATGTTGAGGTTGCTCAAGAATGTATGAACCAAAACCTTGAAGCATTTAAACATTTGAAAGAAATCTATTACTCATGTGCCGGTTGTTATAAAACATTCACATTTGACTACCCAAAATGGTTACCCGAAGGAGAGAAGCTTCCTTTCAAAACCAAACACGCTATAGAGTTAATCGCAGATTTAGTCGCGGAAGAAAAGATTAAATTCAAACCAAACAAAGAGCTAAAAGGAAAAGTCATTACTTACCATGATCCTTGCCATCTAGGAAGGCATGTAGGAATTGAAATAGAGCAAGAAATGATAAAAGAATCTAAGAATCTCATGCTTGATAGTAGAAAAATTAATCAAAGAATCGATGAATGGTTTGAAAAACCAAGGATTATCCTCCGTCAACTGGAAAAGGATGTTGGGCTTAAATTCGTAGAAATGTATCGCATAAAACTTCATAGTATGTGTTGTGGAGCGGGTGGTGGTGTACGAGCAGGGTACCCAGAATTTAGTTTGAAAACAGCCAGCCTACGTGCAGATGAAGCTAACGCGGTGGGTGCAGAAATATTATCAACTGAATGTCCTTTCTGTAAAACAAACTTAAGCGACGCTAACGATAAGTACGGTCATAATTTGCAAGTTATGGGGCTCCTACAAATTATTGATGAATATGATCTTTTGGAAGTTGTGAAATAAGATTCAATAAATAAGGGGAAAGGCATTTAAAACCAATTTTTTCTATTTTATTTTTTATTATTTTTTAGATTTTCTTATTGAGACCTTTATAAGAATTAGGAGATAGATTTAAAAATTCATGAGATCTAATGCTATATTAACTCTTATAATGATGTGAATTTTTTTGAAAAAAAAAATTATTATTCCTTTAATTGCCAGTGCGATTATTGTAGTATTAGTCATTGCTTTATTAATCATATTTTTACCCCCTTCACAACAGGTTCACCCCCTTCAACTCGGAGAAAAAAAAGCAATAATTCTTGGTAGTGCAAACGATTTTTATCGAAAAGATGGTCAACCTGATTTTAATGACGGAGAAGACTCGAAATTTAATAGTGAAACCTTAGGATGGCCCTTAGGAATAAATTACAATAATGGGTGGATAGTGACAGAGAGTAATTGGACCGGTCATGATACTCCTGGATTTGTACAATTTATGGCTAAATTGAACTTTAGCAATGCTTATATTAATCTGGAGTTTGTATACAATTGGACAAACTATTTTGAATTATACAAATATGCAGCATATAATCTTTCCGTATGGGTTAATATTTCATCAAACATTAATTTTCCACCTGTTAATCCTGGTATAATAGATCCATTTACTGGGGCTGGAGCAAGAATAGGATTGCGATGGTTAAATTCTAGCAATGATGTAATAAGAACTGATTGGTCAGCTGGTATATTTGGACCCTTTTCTGGTTGGACTTTTCTAAATGCTACAGGCATCGCCGACAGTTCTACACTAAACGAAATAACCCAATTGCATTTAGTTCTAGCAGTTGAAGGTAATATGACAGGTGGAGATATGGTGCTTTTTGATGATGTTAAAGTACAACATTGGACCCCCCCTCCAATTCCGGTTCCATTTCCAAGTCAAATAGATTCAGACGGTTTTCCTGCTCAGGCGCTTCAAGTTTATTGGATCCTGAAAAATCATAGCTATTCCGATGATAACATTTTTTTCATGCTTTATCATACAAATGATAACGACATTGATATTAACGCAACTGACGAAATTGGAAACGATTTAACTTGGGCAGTAATTGATGTAGCAAATGATGATGTGAATGCTAGTAGGTTTATGCAGGAGTTAAATATATCGAGCCCGGGATCGTTTGCTTCTGAGATAGAGTCAAATGATGAGTTAATAATATTTATAACAGACCACGGTTCAAATAAAGTACTTAGTGACGGTAATGCAACATTTCATTTCGAGGCTGATGATAGTTATATAACCGAAACAGAATTTATTAATTTAGTCCAGCAAATTTCTAGCAAGAGTATGTTGATTAATATTGATATGTGTTTCAGTGGTAATTTTTTAAATGAAAATTCGAATATTGGATCTAGTTGGTATAATTTACCTAACACACCAGATTTCATTTTAATCACTTCGTCAGCTGATTCTCTATCATGGTATTGGCGAGATAATACTAATGCAGATGGATTTGCAGGATCATGGTTTTTCCATCAATTTTGGAACCAATTAGATCATGATAAGACTGTAGGGGTAGCTTACAATTTTGCTATAAACCATATACCAGCAGGACGAGTTAAAACTATCAATGAGACTCAAACTCCCCTAATTCATGACCCTAAGGGATGGCAAAATACGTGGACACTGTAAATTCTTTAATTTTATTCACCAATTTTTTTTCTAAACCCTAAACTCCGTAGAAAAATCCTCTAAAATGAGAATTTGATATTTTCAAAATTTTCTTACATATAACACTCCTTTTACTTAAAATTTATATTTTAGACTGATTTCTATTTTCACAAATAAACTAACGGAAGTTAACTTTCTATTTCCTTGTTAAGAAAAGTCCGAAATTTTTTACTGATTTTTATTCTTTTGAGTGTAGTTACTGTTGGGCAATTATGGTACAGGTCAATAAATTCTAATTATCTTAGTAAAGATAATAACCTTGAACGTTCAAATATTTCATTTCAAAAATATTTGCCTTTTGTTAGTGTTCCTGGAAATGATACAACTGTTCCCGTTATCGCTTATATTCAACCTGATACAAATAATACGATTATTACAATGAGTTATTTTGAATTTATTGTAAATATTACTGACGATAATCAACCTTTACCAGGTAATGTTTCAATAGAAATTTCAAACTCTACAACTTCCTTTTTTAATGCAACAATGATATTCAATGGGGGAAGTGTATGGTTTTTCAATTGGGATAATATATCCTCCTTCATTAATGGAAAAACGTATATTGTCCGGATTTGGTCTAAAGATTCTTCATCAAATGAAAATGTTGGTTTGTCTAATGTTCTGTATGTTATTTTAGATTTGTATGTCTCAAGTTCTATCAGTTTTATTAGTGGTATATTATATATTTTGGCTGTTAGTGTTATTATAATTCTCATTATTGCTTATTTAAATAAAAAGGTCATAGGTAACTCATCTAAAACAAAACAGTGAGAAAATTCTTACAATTTATACAAAAAAAATCTTTTAATTCCACTATTTTTCTCCAATTTCAAGGTAATGACATGATGTATATTAAAATCAATAAAAATATATGTTAAGATTTTCATTAATAACAAAATAAAAATAATTAAGATTCTCTTGGTTTTTTTGATATGACTAACGTCGATGAGAAGTTTGCGTATCCCTATATCACGAAATTTAAAAAGGAGCCTTTTATCTCATTTGTAC
>LAZR01001918.1_pt1 | contig 12574 bp, 10 predicted proteins | sample 329461 | NCBI WGS metagenome assembly LAZR01 (sample SAMN03002196, study PRJNA259156) | marine sediment metagenome | biome: sea floor; feature: Hydrothermal impacted sediments; material: marine sediment; isolation source: Loki non-amplified sample from Loki's castle hydrothermal vent sediment ...
TCTCAAACCTACATCGGATACTGAAATCAAAATAGCAATACTTTACAAAATGAAGGAAAATATTATTCGCAGGGAGCTATCCTTTATACCCAAGAAAAAGTGGATGAAATGGTCTTAATCAATAGTAAGACGTTCAGTTCGTAGCTAATTCTATATTTCTTTTCCGTGCATTTTAAAGAAGCTATTTGCGAAGTATTTCTAAGGGAGCGGTAATGTGAAGCGTAAATTTCTAGTACATGTGTTTTGAAATTAGCTACTTTATTTTCGATTTCTAATATACAATTCCTTCCTACACAGAATAAGCCTGTAGTCCGTAAGCGACGTTTAAAATTTAAGAAGGATTGTTATCTTCTATGACATCGACTAAAATATCCCAGACATTTTCGCGTACAATCTTTTGACCCTCGGCTGTAGGATGGATTCCATCTTCTTGATTGAGTTTCGGATTACCGGCAACTCCCTCCAATAAAAAGGGAATTAGTAAAACGTCGTTTTCTTCTGCTAGTTCAGGAAAGAGACTTTTAAATTCCGAAGTATAGGCAAGACCCATATTGGGAGGAATCTGCATACCTGCCAAAATAATTTTAGTCTCCTTGTTCTTTTTCCGAACCAAATCTATAATAGCTTGAAGGTTGTCCCGGGTTTCTGTAAGCGGCACGCCGCGTAATCCATCATTGGCGCCAAGTTCGAGCACAAAAACATCTACGTTTTGATTTAAGACCCATTCCAATCGGTTGAGTCCGCCCGAAGTAGTCTCGCCGCTCAGTCCGGAATTAATGGCGGTGTATTTGAGTCCTAATGAATCCAATTTATTCTGAATCAGGGCAGGAAAGGCCTCTTCAGTATCTAGCCCATAGCCAGCAGTCAGACTGTTTCCAAAAAAGAGGATGGTTTTCTCTTCCGGGGTCTCGTCGGACTCGCCTACAATATCGGTAGTTTCTACTTGCTCAGTCTTTACTTCCTTTTTTGGTTCGTTTCCGCAGGAAACAACAATGAAAACCAGTAAAATATAACGAAACTTTAAGAGGTTGTGTACGCTCATAGGGTATAAAAATCGAAATCAATTGTCTATTTTTCCATTCTTCACTACCTAGGTGAGGCAGCTATGAACGAAATCTGAATAATTTATGCCAAAGATATTAAACATAAGCCATTTGGGGAAGACTTACACAAACGGACCCAAACGTTTAACCGTATTAGATGATATAAGCTTTGACATCGAGACCGGTGAAACTTTTGCCATTGTCGGTCCTTCAGGCAGTGGAAAGACAACTTTATTGGGACTTGCCGCTGGACTAGATAGTCCGGATTCAGGAACTGTTGAACTTTGCGGAACCGATTTGGCAACCTTGAACGAGGATCAACGTGCCGCCTTACGTAATAGGGAAGTGGGGTTTATTTTCCAAAATTTTCAACTGCTGCCCACATTAACGGCTTTGGAAAATGTCTTGGTTCCTTTGGAATTACAGGGTGCTAAGAATGCCAATTCAATCTGCATGGAACTTTTGGATAAAGTGGGCTTAGCCGATCGTTCCGATCACTATCCATCCCAGCTTTCCGGGGGTGAGCAGCAACGTGTAGCCATGGCACGGGCTTTCTCGAGTACTCCGTCTATATTATTTGCCGACGAGCCTACCGGGAATCTGGATGAAGAAACCGGTGAAAAGGTCGTACAGTTGCTTTTCGAACTGAACCAAGATTCGAATACCACATTAGTTATGGTCACCCACGATTTGGAACTGGCCCAACGAAACCAACGTATACTGCGGTTGAAGGGCGGTAAGATGATTGCAAACGAAAGCACCATACGCCTGTGAACGATACTGATTTCAGAACCCCCAATAATTTGAATACGCCCAGAACAAATCTGGGTTGGTTGTTTAAGATGGCGTGGCGTGATGGCAAGGCTAGCGGTAAACGTATAGTCCTGTTTATGGCGTCCATTGTTTTGGGTATTGCCGCGGTGGTCTCCATCCAATCCTTTAGTGAAAATTTGAAAGAAAATATTGGCCTGCAGTCCAAGGCCTTGATGGGTGCGGATTTTGTCATCGATAGCAAGCAGCCTCCGAATAAGAGGGTGCTTGACATCATTGATTCTTTGGGTGGTGCCGATGCCAAAAGTATAGATTTCCCCTCAATGGCGGTATTCCCAAATAGTGGTAATACCAAATTAGTGAGCGTAAAGGGTATTGAAGGTGGATATCCATTTTATGGGAAATTGGAAACTGATCCTATTTCCGCAGCTTCCGAATATCAAGCATCCGGTGGAGCTTTGGTAGATGCTACTTTAATGATGCAGTTTGGTCTGCAACCTGGCGATTCCATTTCCATAGGCAAGATTGTACTTCCAATTTCGGGCACTCTCATTTCAGCGCCTGGAATCACAGGTGTGTCCGCTTCTGTGGCGCCGCCTGTTTTAATTCCCTATAGCAGTATTGAAAGCACCGGATTGGTGCAAGTAGGAAGCCGGGTGGGCTACGACTTTTATTTTGTGGCCGGACCGAAACAAGATTTGGATGCCTTGGATGAAAAAGTGGACCCGCTGCTCGACGCCGAAAATGCTGATTTAGATACGCATACCTCAACCGGTGAGCGATTGGGGAGGCGTTACGATAACTTCGGTAAATTTCTAAATCTGGTCGCATTTATTGCCTTGCTTTTAGGTTGTGTCGGTATTGCCAGTTCAGTACATATTTATATAAAGGAGAAGCTGCCATCCGTAGCAGTGCTGAAATGCATCGGCGCCAGCCGTAAGCAGGGTTTCTTAATTTATCTGATACAGATTGCCGTTATGGGGATCATCGGAGGACTGATCGGCACATTGACCGGTCTGCTCGTTCAACAATCCTTCCCGCTATTGCTACAAGGTTTCTTGCCTTTCGAAGTGCAAATCTCATATGCAGTAGGGCCTATTGTAATGGGACTTTCGCTAGGTCTGTTTATGTCTGTCTTATTCGCCTTATCACCCCTATTGCGCACGTGGTACGTATCACCTCTAGAAGTACTTCGTATTCAAGAAACTACGAGCCAAAAATCTCGCACTGCGAATATTTTGGTTCTTTCAAGTATACTCATCTTTATCTTCCTTTTTGCTCTATGGCTACTAGGTGACTGGAAATATGCCCTATCCTTCACCTTTGGAATTTTGGTAGTTTTCGCACTTCTTGGCGGAATTGCCCTCCTTTTTATGAGAGGGATAAAAAAGTACTTTCCAAAGCAGTGGAGCTTTACCGCCCGTCAAAGTCTATTGAATCTTTTTCGGCCGAACAATCAGACCATGGTTTTGATATTGGCCATCGGAGTAGGGACATTTTTAATTAGCACCTTATATTTTACAAAAGATATTTTACTGGCTAAAACTTCGATGGAAGCTAATAAAAAAGCACCCAACCTTATTTTATTGGATGTGCAGACCGATCAGCAGAAAGCCGTAGCAGACCAGATTACAACAAAGGGATTGCCTTTGCTAAATAACATTCCCATTGTTACGATGCGGATGCAAAAAATTAAAGACCGCACGGTAAACGATATACGTGAAGACACTATGTCAACTATTAACGGATGGATACTGAATCATGAATTTAGGGTCACGTATCGCGATTCATTGATTTCTTCCGAATCCCTTGAGGAAGGTAATTGGCCTGAGATAGCACCTAAGGAAGGAGTAGTGCCAATCTCGCTTTCCGATAATGTGGCCCGTGATGCGGAAGTCGGAATAGGTGACAGGTTAGTATTCAATGTGCAAGGTATGCTTATGGAAACCGAGGTAGCCAGTATTCGCGCGGTAGATTGGGGAAGAATGCAACTTAATTTTTCCGTTCTGTTTCCTTCTGGGGTTTTAGAAAACGCGCCTCAATTTAGAGTACTTACCACCCGGACGCCAGACGAAGGTACTTCAGCAGCGCTTCAAAGGGAATTGGTAAAAGCATTTCCTACGGTTTCCATTTTAGATCTGCGCCAATTGCTCAAGGTCGTAGATGGCATACTTGAAAAAATCTCTTGGGTGATAAATTTTATGGCTTTTTTCAGTATCCTCACCGGAATTATCGTGCTTATCGGTTCTGTACGAACCAGTAAATATCAGCGTATCAAAGAAAGTGTACTGCTACGGACTTTGGGGGCAAAAAGCGCGCAAATTTTAAAAATTAACGCACTCGAATATGCGTATCTAGGTATATTGGGAAGTACCATTGGAATTTTATTATCCTTGGTCGGGAGTCAATTGCTGGCGGTATTTGTATTTAAGACCGCTTTCATTCCTTCACTGATTCCATTCCTCGTTGTATTACCTGGCATTACGGCCTTGGTTCTAGCCATAGGCATTTTGAACAGTAGAAGCGTGCTGATGAGCCCTCCCTTGGAAGTATTGCGGAAAGAAGGAATCTAGATCTCTTCCATCCTTGTTTGCAAAAAATGTTGGTATTTTTTACTGGGATACACCAAAATAAAATACGCCCAATAATGAAAGGAAAGTAGACTTTTAGCTCTTCTCCTTGGTGTTGCGCACAAGCCCAACGCCCGAAAAAAAGAATATCGCTCCAAGAACACCGTAAACAAGCAACATTTTGGTAGTGCCTGAATCATTGGCGAAAAGTATAGCAGTATATATTAGGCCTCCAATGCCTAATAAGGTAAGTACGGTACCGAAAATCTTCTTTAAATCCATACCGATAAAAGTAAATAAAAATACATATGCTGCGCAATAGCTGAAAAAGATTAAGCCAAAATAAGGTTGAAATGCAGATTGTTCAGATAAAGTGTTATTGAACATAAATCCGTTCAGCGATGCTTTTTTACCTTTTGTCCCATCGGATGCAGATTACCGAAAATGATATGGCTTTCAACGGTTTACAACCCTCTAGAATACCCTCTATGGCGTTCTATATATGTAAAACGTATCTTATGAAAACTATAGCAACTTTACTAATTTTTCTTTCAATCGGATTTAGCGCACAAGCCGAAACGGTCGCTAAAAATGTTCAGGATAGTAAAGTCGAAGTGGCTATCGTAACAGAAACTACTTTTGAGGAAGTTACACTAGAAACTACCAGTGAGATTACTCGTCTTTATAAACGTGTTGATACGAGAGTTAAAAAAGAGCTTACGTTTACAACAAAAGCAAATCGCGCAAAGATGGCGTAACAATCATTAAAGCCCTTAACCAAATATTTATAAGACACAGCTACTAAGAACACCGTTTAAAAGTACATTCTTCCGATACCCGGTTTTGAAGTTATGAAACGCTAATCGGATAAAATTTACCGTTTGACGTAGTTTTTTACATTTACCGAAAAACATTGGTTTACAACGGATTAAGTTCATGTCAATAGTCGTTTTCATGTTATATTTATGTAATTAAATGCAAACTATGAAAGCTATTATAACCTTATTCTTTATGCTAACCTTTGGAGCTACTGCTCTTGCAAATTTAAAAACAGATGTTAAAGTTGATGGTATTGAAATGGGCATTGTTCTGGTTAATGGCACTAGCTCTGCTAGCATTACTCCGCAAATTAAAGCTAGCACCGAGAACACTATAGTTCGTTTGTATAAATTTCAAAATGCCCGTATCGTGAAGGCTTTGGAATTCACTACTAAAAAAACGAATCCGAAATTAGCTTAGCAGATTGATATCAACATATGCCGGACTTCCGACTGTCTGCACCAAATCTATATTAACCTGTTTTCATCGCCTTGCTCGTCATTGCTAGTCTTTATATTTCGTACCCACTTGATTTGATAACATAAACGCATTCCCAAGACACCGGCAATAGAATATAATTTGAATACCCCAGTACATCTATTTCTAAGATGGTCGCCCCAACCTTGAGACTTTAGCTTTCTACTATATCTTCCGTCTCTTTAGATAAAAAATAATGTAGGTAACAATGGGAAGCTGAATTTTTAAATGCCCGTTGAAATCATTATACTGTTGTTTCATGTAACGGAAGGGGTCTGACCCCGAATCTGTTTAAATTTCATTTCGTAGTGCGTTCCTTTTTTCGAAAGGTCACGCTCAATGGAACCTTGCAACTGTCGGGTCAGGTTATGAATCAATTTTAATCCTAATGATTGGGAATTTTTATAGGTAACATCCTCAGAAAAGCCTTTGCCATTATCTCCTATATTCAAAACAAACTGATGGTCCCTATCTTTTCGTAATTTAACGTATATACGACCTTTTTCCTCATTAATAATGCCGTATTTAAGGGCATTGGTCAGTGTCTCATTTATCAAAAGACCTAAAGGAATGGCAGTATCTATATTTAGTTTTATTTCAGGGATATCTATTTCTAGACTAATGTTACTGCTAGTACCCTTTATAGAGCGTACTAAATATTCTGCAAGTTCTTGAACGTAAGATTGGTACTCGATGTTGGATAAATCCTCGCGCATGTAGAGCATTTCGTGAACCATAGCCATAGATATAACCCGATTTTGGCTACTTTTAAGAAGGTTCTTGACCTCGGGGTCTGTGGTATTTCTTGATTGTAGACTGAGTAAGCTAGAAATTGTCTGTAGATTGTTTTTGACCCTATGGTGCACCTCTTTTATCAAGGTTTCTTTTTCATTGATCTTTTCCTCTAGTTCGTTTTTGGTCTTATAAAGATTATGATGGGCATGTAACAAATTTTTTCCGAAAACCCCTCCTAATAAATATACCGAAAATAGAATGCTGAACAGTGCAAAAAGGTTTTTAGATTTCTCGGGTACGACATTGCTGACAAAACTGAAGTCTACTATACTCTGCGAATAGATTAATACTATAATGAGAAGATTGAGGTTAAGGTAAACTGTTCCATACGCTTTGGTCGTAACATATCCTGCAACCACGATAAGGGCAAGAACGAATATGAAAGGACTGTTGATGCCACCACTGTAGAGCGTGATAATAATAGCTCCCGTCAAGGTCATAATCGAAACAATATTATAAGTCAGGATAAGACTGCGGTGATAGTTGTAACATAAGGTGTTGATTAAGTTAAGGACTCCAAAAATTAAAAACACATAAGGTATAACCTTCGTTATATCCAAAAGAAAAATACATATTAAGCCGAACAACAAAGCAAAAATTGAACTGAAATAATTGACTTTAATGACCAAACGAGCCTTGTCTTTCAGCCGGTCTTCCAGTTTTTGATTTTTTTGCATATCCGTGCAATTTTACCTTCCAAGGGAAAGACCTCTATTCATAGTTTCGAAATATGAGTAAATCGAAATTAGGTAATTTTACCCATGTGTCTATTCACATCCTTGAAAACAACTTGATAATTGGTGCCTTTTTCAGATGGTTTGCGCTGTACAGAACCCCTAAGTTGACGTGCTAGATTATGAATCAATTTTAAGCCTAGCGATTTTGAGTTTCTGAAATCTAAATCTTTCGAGAACCCTATTCCGTTATCACAGATTTGTAAAAGATATGAATTTTCGCCGTCTTCTCTAGTTAATGTCAAGGTTATCAGTCCTTCTGCATCAGGTGGAAATCCATATTTAAGAGAGTTGGTAACAGTCTCGTTAATAAGAAGCCCTAGTAATATAGCAGTATCAATGCCTAATTGTACTTCGGGTATGTCGATTTGAATGTGTATGTTTTTGTTCTTTATTTGGTTGGAATTTATTAGATAATCCGTTAACTCCTTAACATAACTCCTAAATTCGATTTTTGAAAGGTCATTTCGAATATAGAGCATTTCATGTATGATAGCCATAGAAATTACGCGATTCTGACTGCCTTCAATCAATTCCTGAATTTTTTTATTGCAGGAGTTTTTGCCTTGAAGACTCAAAAGACTGGAGACTGTCTGTAAGTTGTTCTTTACGCGATGATGCACTTCCCGAAGTAGGAACTCCTTTTCAGCTATACGCTTTTCTAATTCTGATTTCGATGTATTCAAGGCCCTATGCGCTCTCAATATGTTCCTTCCAAATACGCCGCCCACAAGGTAGACAGAAAAAAGTACACAAATTAAACCGAAGTGTGGTTGAGATGCGATAGGTACTTCATTGATTAAAAATTTAGGGCTCCATTCACCCATACCATAGATCAATAGTACGGCAAACAGTACGGCGTATAAATACACGGTTCCGAAAATTCGCGCTCCGGCATAACCGCCAAGCACAATAACGGCCAAAATGAATATAAACGGACTGTTTATACCACCGCTAAAAAGAATAATCGCCAAGGTCACTGTTAAGGAGATAATGGCAGAACGTATCGCGGTAAGTTTTAATCCACCGAATTTCTTAAATAGTAGGATGTTGATAGGGGCAAAAAGGGTGTAACAAAAAAATGCCGTAGGCACTACACCATAAATTCGTAGTGGGTAAAGGCATAGCAAACCAGAGACAGCGGTCAACGCTGAAGAGATGTAGACGAACCTATAAAGTAACCTGGTCTGGTCGGTCGTTTTATAACTGATTTCTTTTGAATCTTGCATCGATAGGTTTTAAAAGAAATCCTTTAAAAGAGCAATAACTGTATAAAAAATCACCTGTCCTTGCATAAAGTAAGTGAATTCATCGAATAAAAGGAAATTTATCCTAAAATAGGTTTGCCAATTTTAGATCATTATAATGGAATGCGCAAGCGTATAATCGTCCAAAAATCCATGTATGAGCAGGTTGATGAATTTTAGAATGTAGCTGTATACTGCTTTGAATTCTTTATACGTATTGCTTTTAATGTACAATTAAAGTAAAGACGTGTTCTCAGTGTTTGAGATTTAATACACATTAAACAGAGTGCTGAAAAATAATAGCGCGAAAAAAAACGGCGACCTATTGGGGTCGCCGTTTAAATTAATGCATAAAGATATATTTAATCCTCGGTCAAAACCCATTCGCCTCTATCGATTAATGGTTCTGCCTGTTTGTATTTTACGCTTTTACTCTCGCCGGAAAGAACGTTCTTAATAGTTACCCTGTCATTACGCCCTATTTTTGGACGTTCACGAACTACTGTTTCCGTTACTTGCGGTCGCTGTCCCTGTGTTTGACCTGCAGCCCGATTTTGTGCTGCAAGCTCATCACTGTTCGGAATTTCGGCTTTACTAGTTTGTAATTCTTCTTTCGGCAGTCTTAATTTTCGCTCTTCTTGAATTTCATTAGGGTTGCCACTTGGCAGTTCACCTTTAAATAGAAAAGAAACGACTTCTTTATTAACCTTATCGATCATAAGTTTAAAGAGTTCGAAAGCCTCGAATTTATAGATTAGAAGCGGGTCTTTTTGCTCATGGACCGCAAGTTGAACGGATTGTTTTAACTCGTCCATCTTTCGTAAATGCGTTTTCCAGGCTTCGTCGATAATAGCTAGACTGATGTTCTTTTCAAAATCGGTAACCAATTGCTTTCCATCACTTTCGTATGCTCCTTGCAAGTCAGTGACGACATTCAAAGTTTTTACCCCGTCGGTAAAGGGAACAACGATTCGCTCGAACTTATTCGCGTTGTCTTCATATACTTTTTTAATGACTGGAAAAGCTGAGGCAGCATTGCGCTCCATCTTTTCCTGATAGTGTTGATATATGTTCGCGTAAATTCTTGTAGCAATGTCACGCGCGGTCATTCTTGAGAAATCGGCTTCTTCGATTGGTGACGTAATCGAAAAATATTTGATCAGTTCAAACTCAAAATTTTTGTAGTCATTGGCAGCCTTGTTCGTTTCTGTAATCACCTCACAAGTGTCGTAGATCATGTTGGCGATATCCACTTTTAACCGCTCGCCTTGTAAGGCGTGACGTCTTCTCTTATAGACAACTTCACGTTGTGCGTTCATCACGTCATCATACTCCAACAATCGCTTACGAACTCCGAAGTTGTTTTCCTCCACCTTTTTCTGGGCACGTTCGATAGATTTGGTCATCATACCGTGCTGAATGACCTCACCTTCTTCCAAGCCCATTCTGTCCATCATCTTGGCTACCCGTTCAGAGCCAAATAGGCGCATTAGGTTATCTTCAAGAGAGACGTAGAATTGCGAACTTCCCGGATCCCCCTGCCGACCTGATCGACCGCGCAACTGTCTATCTACTCGACGGGAATCATGGCGCTCGGTACCAACAATAGCGAGACCACCTGCTTTTTTAACGGCATCGGAAAGCTTGATATCCGTACCACGGCCCGCCATATTGGTAGCAATGGTTACAATGCCCGACTTACCGGCTTCCGCGACCACATCGGCCTCCTTTTTATGGAGCTTCGCATTCAATACATTGTGTGGTACCTTTCGGATATTTAGCATACGGGACAATAGTTCCGAAATTTCAACTGAGGTGGTACCTATCAATACGGGCCTTCCAGCATTTGAAAGTTTGGTCACTTGGTCTATAATTGCATTATACTTTTCGCGCTTGGTCTTATAGATTAAATCGTTTTGGTCATCACGTGCGATAGGGCGGTTGGTCGGAATCTCCATTACGTCCAATTTATAGATTTCCCAAAGTTCGCCTGCTTCGGTAACTGCCGTACCGGTCATACCTGACAGTTTATTGTACATTCTAAAATAGTTCTGCAGGGTGACCGTGGCGAAGGTTTGGGTCAATGCCTCTATTTTTACGTTTTCCTTGGCTTCGATAGCTTGGTGCAATCCGTCGGAATACCGTCGGCCATCCATAATACGACCGGTCTGTTCATCAACGATCATTACTTTATTATCCATGACCACATATTCCACATCCTTTTCAAAAAGGGTATAGGCCTTCAATAATTGGCTCAGGGTGTGTATTCGCTCACTTTTTATCCCAAAATCTTTAAAGAGCTGTTCCTTCAATTCAGCTTCTTTTTCGATTTCTAAGTTTTGGTTCTCGATTTTGGCAATCTCACCACCAATATCGGGCATTACAAAAAAGTCGCGATTTTGTTCTCCAGAAATATAGTCCACACCCTTATCAGTGAGTTCTATTTGGTTGTTCTTTTCATCGATTACGAAAAGCAAATCTTCATCTACCTTAGGCATTTCACGATTATTGTCCTGCATGTAGTAATTCTCGGTCTTCTGCAGAAGTTGCTTTACACCCTCTTCACTTAGGAACTTAATCAAAGGCTTATTTTTTGGGAGACCTCTGTGTACCCTCAAAAGCTGAAAACCGCCCTCTTTGGTATCACCCTCAGCAATCAGTTTTTTTGCCTCGGCCAATACACCGGTCAGATGCTGCCGTTGCTTGTTGACAATATCACCTACCTTAGGTTTGAGCTCGTTGAATTCATGGCGGTCACCTTCGGGTACCGGTCCAGATATTATCAATGGTGTACGGGCATCATCTACCAATACGGAATCGACCTCATCAACGATAGCGTAATGGTGAGGGCGTTGTACGATATCCTTAGGTTTGTGGGCCATGTTATCGCGCAGGTAATCAAACCCGAATTCGTTGTTTGTGCCATACGTAATATCCGCGTTGTAAGCAGCTCTCCTTCCAGCGGAATTCGGACGGTGGTGGTCGATACAATCTACGGTCAGACCGTGGAATTGAAAGATCGGGGCCATCCAGGCACTATCCCGTTTAGCCAAATAATCGTTTACGGTTACCAAATGGGTTCCCTTGCCGGCCAGTGCATTTAGATATAACGGAAGGGTAGCTACAAGGGTTTTTCCTTCACCGGTCTGCATTTCGGCAATTTTACCTTGATGCATCGCAATACCGCCAATGAGCTGTACATCATAATGTATCATATCCCAAGTGACTTCCTTACCCGCAGCATCCCAAGAATTCTTCCATATGGCCGATTCGCCGTCCAAAGTCACATAGTCTTTCTTACCGGAAAGTTCCCTGTCATATTCGGATGCGGTAACGGTCAATGTTTCGTTGTGGGCGAAACGCTTGGCAGTTTCTTTTACGACGGCATAGGCAACCGGTAAAATTTCATTCAAAGAATTTTCAGTGATGGTGTAAGCCTCTTCCTTTAATCTGTCGATTTCAGCATAGATGTCTTCATTTTTATCGATATCGTCCGATGCCTTTACTTCTTCCTCCAAAGTGGAAATTTGCTTGGTTATTTCACCAATATCTTCCGCAATCTTAAGTTTGAAGGTTTTAGTCTTATCACGCAGTTCGTCGTTGCTTAAGGGTTCTAATTGTTTTTCGAAAGATTTTATCTGCTCGACTATAGGTTTAAGGGCCTGTACGTCTTTTTTCGACTTGTCGCCAACGAATATTTTTAAAACGGAATTTAGAAGACTCATTTTATATGTGTTTATATTATACCGCTCTCTCCCTATGGGTGTATTTAGCGGTGAAGTATCTTTTCAAGACTGATGTTAATATTTGAGCAAAAGACATTCCAACAATGTATTTCGGACAATAAAAGATAGTCTGTCTGCCAAAATTACATAAAGAACTCCTTTATTCCTTCTCTTTTAGCTACGAATAAAACAGAGGTATGTCGGCTGAGCGGTTCTTAGTAAGCCAGCCATAATTACTACATAGTCCTGAATTATTTTAAAATCCATCTCCAAAAACTAATTAAGGAGTAATCGGTTTACCGTATTATATGTGATTCTACAACAAATTAAGGTGGTGTGGTAGGGAATTGCTTGGAGCAGGTAATTATTTTCACTGGTGTATATAAAAAAAAC
>LAZR01001920.1_pt1 | contig 12561 bp, 12 predicted proteins | sample 329461 | NCBI WGS metagenome assembly LAZR01 (sample SAMN03002196, study PRJNA259156) | marine sediment metagenome | biome: sea floor; feature: Hydrothermal impacted sediments; material: marine sediment; isolation source: Loki non-amplified sample from Loki's castle hydrothermal vent sediment ...
ATAGGTACTGGAAGTGCCCCAAGACAAATTTAATAGTTCCGAAACACGTTGGTGAAAATATCATGTGGAAGGAAAAGCTACTTCTACAAGCTGAGAATGACACGATTTTACAGACCGATTTACTTGCCGCCTGTGCAGAATCATTGTTGTATTTTGTAAATGCGTTTGTATGGACTTATCATCAGTTTGATGTTGATCCGGCTACAGGTCAACGTATTGAATCTATAAGTCCGCATGAACCATTTATAACCTGGGAAATTCAGGATGAGCTTTTTAATAAATTTGAATATCATCTGGCACATGCGTTAGACATACTAATTTCTAAATGTCGTGATATGGGGGCGTCCTGGTGTTGCATTATCTTTTTACATTGGCTGTGGCTGTTTCATAAGAAAGGACCACAGTTGCTTGAAATGTCGCGTACACGCGAGTATGTTGACCAAACTGGCAACCATAAAGCATTATTTCAGAAACATGATAAAATTAACGAATGGTTGCCAACATGGATGATCCCGCCAGATTGTTTACCTGGTGGAAAGTACCGCACGAAGATGCACATGCACAATGTACTTACCGGGGCAACGATAGATGGGGAGTCAACTACAAAACATGCTGGATCAGGTGACAGACGTTTAATCGCGTTACTTGATGAGTTTTCTAAAGTAGAATTCGGTAATGAAATGCGGTCAGCAACAAGAGATGTAGCATTGATGCGTATTATCAATTCAACACCGGCTGGTCCCGGTACTGAATATAGTCGGTGGAAACGATCGGGTCAGATTAAAGTTTTCCATCTTCCATTTTGGGAGCATCCTGAAAAGGGGGCTGGTCGCCATGTTGAAGAAAAAGAAGATGGCGGTTGGGAAATTAAATCGCCGTGGTTTGATATTGAGGAATCTGTTCGTAGTCCGAAAGAATTGGCTCAGGAAGTTCTGGCTCAGGATATTGAATCGGGCGATATGTTTTTTACGCTCATTAACTTTGAAAAGCATCGGGCCATGTTTGGCACTGAACCACTGTCCCGATTTTCCATTGATCTTAAATCTAATATAGCAAATGAAGAAGTTGGGAATTATATTAAGCGTAGGGATTATAATTGTGTTGACATCAGACAAAATAAAAAGGGGCCGTTGCGGGTGTGGACTCACTTGTTGCTTGGAAGACCTGACCAATCGAAATCCTACCGACTTGGAATTGATGTTAGTAAAGGACAAGGAGCATCAAATTCGGTTATATCAATTAAATGTCGAGAGACGGGTGAAAAAATTGCTGAGTGGCGGGATGCCAATACTCCCGCCTATGAACTCTCGCGTGTTGCAGTAGCAATTGCTATATGGTGCGGAGGAAAATTGCCACATAGATTGCCATTTATGAAATGGGAAATGAATGGGCCTGGTTGGGATTTCGGACGCATGATTGTATTACAGTTTGGGTATTCATATTATTATAGGAAAAAAACTGTAGGGCAAGTTACTAACACTGAAACAAAAAAATACGGCTGGCATTCTGACCCGACTTCAAAAAATGAATTATTGATGCAGTATGATAGAGTTATGGCCCACGGCGGCTATATAAATCACTCTATTTTTGCATTAGAAGAAGGTATGTATTATATTTATTTTTCAGACGGATATATTGGACCGGCTGGCTTAGTAGAAGAAAATTCATCTGCAAGAAAGACGCACGGCGACTGTGTTATTGCTGATGCGTTAACGCTTGAAGAAGGCAAGGTAACTATTTTAACCGCGAAACCTGCCGATATTAAACCGCCTCGTAATTCAATTGGTTACAGAATGCAGCAGAAACTAAAACAACGAAAACAGGCTGGCAAAAGATCGTGGAAACATACGTTTAATTTTCAGGAATTAAGATGGCAATAGAAGCTATAAGTCCACGTAAGATACAGGAAGTTGTAAAATCTGGATTTCGTCGGATGGAAATATATCGGCGAACAAGAGCCATGTTTGTTAAAGCATACGTCGGACAGTATTATACTAAGGAATACGGCATTACTGGAGATCAGCCGATTAACTTGCTCTTTTCTGCTATACGTTCTATTGTGCCTACGATTGTAAGTAAAAATCCTCGTAACAAAGTTGTTACCGATCATTTAGCATTTAGTGAATATGCTGAATTACAGTCATTGGCTTTGGATAAGATAGCTTACCGAGTAAGACTAAAAGAAATTTTACGTTCGTGGGTAGTGTCAGCCATGTTTGGTCTTGGCATTGTAAAGATTGGAATATCGGCAGAAGGTAATTGCATATTGGTGGATGACCAACTTATTGATCCTGGCGATATTTATGTTTCATTGGTTGACCTTGATGATTTTGTTATTGACCCGCTTTGTAAGGCCATTACTGAATCGTCGTTTCTTGGAAGTCTTACCAGTATTCCACGTCAATTTCTATTAGATAATGATTTATACAATCACGATCTTGTAACAAAATTACCATCTGCTACAGTTCTTCAAGGCGATCTTAGAGCTACAGCAGAGTTGTCAAGAGAACGTGGTGGTGTCTTTGAAATGAAAGATTTGCAAGATATTGTTAATGTCGTTGAATTGTGGGTTCCAGAAGCTGATGCGTTGGTAACTATTCCCGATCCGCGAGAGATTACATTTAATGAATACATAGGCATAACTGATTATTATGGGCCGAAAACAGGTCCGTACAGGTTTCTGAGTTTTACTCCTCCAGTTGAAAGTAACCCGATGCCGATTGCTCCGGTTAGTCAGTATTATGACTTGCACATGGCAGCTAATAGAACCTTTGTTAAAATTCTCGATCAGGCAGAAAATCAGAAGGATATTTTATTGTACCGGCCTTCACATGCCGATACGGCCCAAGATATTCTTGACGCCAGGAATAATGAGGCTGTCGCTTCAGATGATCCCAAATCGGCACAGACGGTATCTTTCGGTGGGCAGAATAAGGGCAACGAACAGATGCTGGCTCAGTTGCAAGTGTGGTTTAATTATATGTCGGGCAATCCCGATCAGGCCGCTGGTATTAGCAGCGAAGCAGAAACAGCTACACAGGCAAATATATTACAATCTAACGCTGCTGTTTCAATTGAGGATGCAAGGGATTTACTTTATGAAGGAACGGCTGGAATAAGCCATGACTGTGCTTGGTATCTTCATAATGACCCGCTATTGGATATGGTACTCGCTCGTAGAAAACCGGGTAGAGAAACTGAACAAATAACTTTAACTCCAGAACAACGACTTGGAGATGTTGAAGATTTTATTTATAAGATTGTGCCGAAGTCAATGTCACGTATTGACCCCAATGTTCGGGCTAAACGCACTATGGAGTTTATGACAAATGTTGTACCGGCTTTAGCTAACACGGCTATGATGTTGGTGCAATTGGGCCAGCCGTTTAATCTTCAACGTGCCTTGACTTTAGCAGCCGATGAAGCTGACATAAGCGAAAGTATGCAAGAGATTTTTGATGACCCCGAATTCCAACAGAAATTAGAAATGTATTTGATGTTACATTCTGGTGGTCAGGGAGATAGTGCTGGTGCTGGTACGCCGGGTTCTACTCGTAAAGCTGGGCCACAAAGTTTTCAGGGTATTCAACAGAATAATGGTTTTTCTATGAAACGTGATATAACTGCTCCTGGGCAGGATGCAAATGCTGCTGCTCAAGGTGGGGCAGAACAAGTTAATCAAGGTGTTTACTAATGGGGGGTATTGACGTGTCAACAAAGTCAGAAAAAATCGGCGGCTTTGATAAGTGGGAAATATCAAGTGCTTATGATACATTAAAGGAAGCCAGAGAAATTCTTGCCGATGAGAAAAAAGTAGCTGCTGTTAGAATCTATGCTAAACAAGCTGAAGCTGCTGCGGCAGAAGTTTCTAAGCAATTGAATCTTGAGAAGACTGTAGGTAATAAGTTATCTAAAATGTATGGGAAGAAAAAGAAAAATAACCCACATAAAAAGAGTGGGGGATATTAAATGTCTATTCAACATTTTACTTGTCTTGAGTGTGGAACGAAAATTGAAGATGATAATTCTGAAGGCATACATAAATGTCCTGAGTGTGGGGCCGATATGCGATGGGATTGCGGCGGCGGAATAGCAGAAGGCGATTACAGTCACACTTCCGCTTCTTTAGCTATTAACCCATGCCAGACAAAGGCACACAAAAAGTTATTTCCGGGTGTAGATGTTTTATCCGATGGGCAAATACGTTTTAATTCTGTCAAACAACAGAGTGACTATTGTGACAAAACTGGATTTGATAAAACAACTCAAAAAATACGTCAAAAAGGTGTAAGAATAGGATAGCCGATTACTCAATAGCTACGGGCAATAATGCCCCTAACCCTAATGAGAGGTAATACAATGTTAGAACCTACAAAAGTTGAAGAGGAAGTAAATGCTAAACTTGATGACGTCGATGAGGGTCTTGTCGATAAAGTTCAGGCCAGTCTTGATGCCATAAATGGCGAAGACGCGAAAGAGGATGATGCGGATAATCAGCAGACAGATGACGACGATTCTACCCCTGAAGATCAGGCAGATGACGACGGCTCTACCTCTGATGACGAACCGAGTAAGGATGAAGATACGGATGATGACAAAGACACGGATGACAAAGACACAAAGGAAGTGCAGTTGCCCGATGCGTATTATCGGGCGGCCATTCATCAGGGATGGAAACCCGATGAGATAAAGGAATTCTTCGAGGCTAATCCCGAATTGGCGATAAGGACACTGGCAAAAAATCACGAGTCCACAAACAAACTCAATTCCGAGTTTGCGAGAATGGGTAGGATTAAGCCAGAGGACAAAAAAGTTGCCGATACTAAGACCGCTACTGAAACCGTAAGTGTTGATGTGGATGCTATCAAAGAGCAGTATGGGGATGATAGTGCAATTGTTAAATTTGCTGAAACCATAATAGCTAAGTTGGATAACATTCCAGAACAGCAAGTGGTGGAAAGAGTTGATAACACGCCGCACGATGACCCTATGCGGGCAACAGTTGATAAATTTTTCACTGACCCTGTTCTTAAACCGTATGAAGATTTTTATGGTACGGGAAAGGATACGGCAAAAATAACACAAGAACAGCATGGTAATCGTTTTAGTATGCTGCAAATGGCTGAAGATATAGTCATAGGGTCACAGGCTCACGGCAGGAATATAACTGTTGAAGCTGCAATGGAAGCGGCACATTTATTGGTAAGTGAGCCTGTAAGGGAAAAGGCTGTGCGGGCAGAATTAAAGGCGACTGTCAAGAAACGTGCTAAAGGTGTTACCTTAAAACCCGCAAAGTCAAAAGCCGCGAAGACTGTCACGGATGGAAAATTATCACAAAAACAAATGGAAGCAAAAGTACAAGCAAGATTAAACAAAATTTATAAATGAGAGGATAAATTATGTCTGTTGAATTAACTGATTTGGCTGATCTTATCGCAACCACGATTAACGATCTGCCCAGTCAAGAATTTGAAGTGGCGTGGGATAATCAGGATTATGAGTTCTGCCGTATTTACCAGAATGAACGTATGGTGGTAGACGGTGGTACACAGATTGAACGCAAGGTTATGCTTGATAATACTGGTAACGCCAGGTATCGTCGGGCGTATGATACTGATACGCCTACAGTTGGCGATGTCATTCATACGATTAAGGTTCCGTGGACTTTAATCGGCACGAACTATTCCTGGGATGAGTTTGAGATTCTCCAGCAGAAGAATTCTGCTAAGGGCTTTATCAGACTGATGACAGTTAAGCGTGTTGATGGTCTGTGGGCTTTTGCAAATCTCGTTGAAGACCGAGCATGGAAGACGCCGACAAGTGCATCGGATACTTTGTTCCCGTATGGTGTGCCGTATTACCTGAAGTTCACTAACGCTGCCGGTTCAGTAAATACTTCTTCCGGTTTTGTTGGTGCTACTATCACGTATCAGGATGCTTCAACTGGAACAAATTGTGCTGGTATTGATTCTGCTGTTGAGACAAAGTGGCGTAACTATGCCGCGTTGTATACGGCTGTTGATAATGCCATGCTACGTGCTTTCCGGTTGGCATTTATGTACACCAGGTTCAAAGCTCCGCTGTTTGTTAAAGACCCGGCTGACAAAAGGGTTGCCGCTAAGAGAGTGTATACGGACTTCGATACAGTTACTCGGTTGATGGACTTTGCCGATCAGAAGGATGACTTCCATCGTGGGAAAGATATTATGAGTAATCTCAAGATGGACGAGACTGGTTTGGTTTATATTAACCGGCTGCCAGTTGTGCCGATTCCGCAATTGAATGGTGCGAGTAATACACCGTTGTACACTGTTGATTTTGCAAAGTTTATTCCTTACGTCCATGATGGTTACTGGATGGAAGAGAAGAAACCGATGACAGACCGTGGTCAGCATACATCGTATACTGTCTTCCTGGATGGGGCACATAATAACCTGTGTCTTAATCTGCGGACTGCTGGTTTTGTTATGCACAAAGCATCGTAATCGGCCTAAGTAAAGAATTTTAATTTGGAGAAAAAATTATGAGTAAAGGCAAAGCAATTGTTGTAATACCTCGGCAACAGGGAATGGTTAGTCACGAGACTGCGGGGGAATGGGATTTTATTTATCGGGCTTCGACTGTTAAAGATTCCAGATGGGACATCGGCGACCACGTAAACCTTGCCGATGGACGCGAGTTTGTTTATTCAAAGTCAAGTGGTGTAGTTGCATCTGGTCAGGCTGCTCAGTTTGTGGCTACGGGGGCAATACCTTATGTTGTGTTAGATAAGGCCCAGAGTGAAGGCGATAAGGAAATTACGTTCGCCGCAGTTACGCATAGTGCAATCGCCAAAGACGAACTCAGAGGCGGATTTATCGTACTATGGGGCGTGGCTTTGAAAGACATGACCAGAGGTATCATCGGCAATGGTGCATCAGTAGCAAATGCCGCTATTAAGATTTATCTTGATGGTCCGCTTACACGCGATGTAACAACTTCTACACCTGGAGAAGCGTATGAAAATCCATACGCAAATCTGATTAACACAGGTGGGGGTTCTTCCAGTCTTGCAAAAGCTGGTATTGCAGCTACGTATGTTAGTGCTACGGACATGTATTTTTGGGTTCAGAAAAGTGGTTTCGTGTTCATAGCTCCTCAGTCAGATATGATTACTAATAAGATTGGTGGTTATTTCAGACATGATGGTAGCATACAAGCTGACCAGGCATTTTCGAGTTTGCAAGCTGGCAATGACACCACACAATATGCAGGACACCGTGTTATAGGGGACTATAATAATAATGGTCCACTGTTTAATTTGCAGGGTTAAATTTGTTTTAATGGGCGGGGGTATTGTACCCCCTCCCACTTTTCTTGTTTTTTGAGGAGATAGTAGTATGAGTGCTGAGAAAGATTATTCTGACATGGAAGATATTACTGATGTTGAAGACGTTGCTGATGTAGCCCAAGAAACTTGCTTGGAATATAAACAACGGCGATATGAAGAAAGATTGGCCGAGAAGAAAGAATAATTAAACTACGGTCCGGCCCTACTCCTCCTCAACAGGGCGAGTGGGTCGGGCCGATATTTGAAATTAACATTAACTTTAATCTTGTTGGGGAAACAAAATTATGAAGAGAACTGAAACAAAAACTAAAAAGTATAAACTGGATTTGAGTGAGTATCAAGTTCCGAAGCCGGGCAGTCTAATAAAAGATAATGAAACAGAAACCTATCCTTTAAAAACTAACCTTTCCGATTGGCTTCGTGGTGTGGGAATGTTTAAGACTGCCGAAGAAGTAGCCGAAGCTGTTTGTCTTGCTAAACAAATTAGAGAGGTCAAAGTTGACACTCTTATTCTTGATGAAAAAGAAGCGGCTGTTCTCAGGCAAGCGATTGATAAACTCATAGCATTAACAGCCGATGGTAAATTTAATCTTGGCGGCATCATGCACGAAGAGGCAATTTGCCGCGTAGTTAATATGGAAGTAGTCGAGGAATAAATCATGGCGGAACCAACAAGTGCATTGGGATTTTATGATTTACTCTTACGCATAGCAGAAAAAGCTGGCATGGCTTACTATGGTAGTGCCGGTCAGGGTAAGGCTATTGCACCTGTCGATGTTTTTAACCTTGATAAATGTAAGCGTATTATCAATGACGGTTTTCGATTGTTCGTTGCGAGTCCCCCCGCACAAGGATGGTTGTGGCAGGAACGGATGGCAGAAATAACATTAGCAGTTACTGTTAATGGAACGGCAACCAGTGGGAGTTCAACTACTCTTGTTGATACAACAAATCGGGATGAGGATGATGACTATTTTAATGATTGGCTGCTAACTATAACTGCGGGAACTGGAGTCGGGGAATCGGCAATCATTACTGATTTTGATAATGGAACAAGTACATTGACTTTTTCAGGTGGCTTATCGAATGGGTCTACTCCCGATACCACGTCAATCTATCAAGTTGAAAAAGTCAATTTACTTCCAGAAGATTTTAACGGAGAAGTGGACGGGGCTGTAACTTATGCTGCCAGTACCAATCACGGCACTGAATTAGAGATAGTCGATGAATCTCTTATTCGTGCCATAAGAGCCGATTACATTTCTTCGGGGTATCCGTCAAAGGTAGCTATTTTACCATACTGGCCTGTAGCTGGGGCACTTGGAACAAGAAGGTGGCAGCTAATAACTGATTATGCTACGGTCAATGCCGATGTATTAAATGTTCCGTATACTTCACACTTCAATAAAATGGATTGTGAAACTGGCATAGCTGACAGTGGTGGGGCTACTACTCTTGTCGATAGTGATAGAGGTGAGGCTGACGACTATTTTAATGGATGGTTGCTTACAGTTATTGCAGGTACTGGTTTAGGCGAGACGGCCACAATCGACGATGATTATGCAGGTTCGACTGGTACATTTACTTTTACTGCTTTATCAGGTGGGTCGTCGCCTGACAGTACCACAGTTTATTACGTCGAACCGGCAGCTAACCTTCATCCTGCGGGCGTTAAATTTGACAACTGCATACTTCAGGCTTGCTATGCTGAAGCTGAAAAACAGATTGAAGAGATTAACGAGGGTGCTGTAGAATTGTATTACAAAGTTAGCTTGCCCTTTGCATACAAAATGGATGGCCGGTCTCGTCCTCGTAAGTTACGCAGTAAACGAGCGATAGTACGTGAGAGAACGTGGCGTAATATAGTACAACTATAACCATGATACGTTTCATGGGGTTAACAAAATTCAAAATTTAAGAAGAAAGGTAGGGTAGTAAGTATGAGTGGTGGAAATCCGGCAACACTTTTAAGTAGATTTGATAAGATGATTACGGGCTACGGATTCAAACGAGAAATTCAGGGCGTTGACATCAATAGCCTGCGTTTGGAGACTGGGGCCATATTGGTTGCCGATTCTGGTAATCCCGGCAGAGTGTCGCTCGAAACTAATTTTGAAGGTATTCAGTTACCTTCTTCTCAGACTGATCTTGGCACTTTAACTTTCAAAATACCGAGAGATTACGATCAGACACTGGATTATCTTCGTGTTCGGTTTCTTGCCAATTCAGCAGGGGATACTGATACCCCGTCTATTGATGCCACAATGTATAGAAAACGTGCGGCAGCAGCGTTGTCATCTGATCTTGATCCTACGATTTCTGCGGTAGTTAATACTAATACTGCTATTGCTGCTTGGGTAGAGATTAACGCTGATAGCCAGAGTATGCAACCGGGTGATGCAGTATCCTTTGATATATCTACTGGTGGTACTCGTGGTACTTCGGATGCGTTGAATATCTATGCCATCGAGGTTGTTTACAAGTCTGATTTGGTTTACTTTGATCCTGATGATCGTAGCTAATAGTAGAAACATGCCGGGGGCGTAGTTTGCCCTCCGGCTTTCTTTTGTCTTGGTGTTTGATGACTGAAACATACTATACTTATGCGGCCTCCCAAACTGGTTCGTCGAGTGTTCCGTCAGGAACTTACGCTCTTATTGGCGGGGAAAATGTTACTGTAGTTTCACAGATAGGTATCCGATACGCACCAACAACTGGATTGTATTTACTTGAATTAACAGGCGACGTTGGACTTTTTATTGCTGGAAATATATTCAAAAGAGGAGGCATTTGGCTCTCGCCCGTTTCAGTTTTGGGAATAGTTATTAGCGAGATTGGTTTAAGCGGAGTAACGGGGGTAGGATTAGAATCTTTAGATACTGCGGGGCGATACGGTATTAACGTTTCTGACGGGGGTACTGTTACCCCTCAAAAAGCAGATACATTTTTTGTTCCTTCTTCTGTTACCTACGATGAAGGAAATGGACAAGGAGTTTACGCTACTATGGAAGGATTTGAAGAACGGCAAATTCTTCTTTCCTCACCTGCTAATACAGCTACAGGAATTTTATTGCAGCCACTTCTTCAATGGAGTATAAATGGTGGATCAGAAGACGGCGATCTTCTTGATATTTATATTAGGAAAGATGATTCAAATTTTACCAGTGCCGATTTAATAGGCAGTCTTGTAGATGCTACACTAAATTCAAGTTTGCAAATTGTCGCCGGATTAGAATATAATTCAACTTATTATTGGCAAGTACAAGCAGCTAATAGTGCAGGAGGCTATCCTATATTATTAACTTCATCTATTTGGAGTTTTACAACAACAACATTCAGACCACCAGCAGTTCCAATAGGAGACGGCGGGGCGGGCGATTTTACCGGCGAAAATAATATGCTGACGAAGAAGAGATTCATAGCGGCGGCTAATAATAAAATTTGGTACGAAAATTTATAAGGATTACAAATGGGTAAGCCCGTAAAAATTCCGTTCCCAAGACTTGGAGTAAACAAAGGTGTAGGTACTTCAGAGCAGCCGTATGCCACTTCTTCAGAAATGAATAATGTCAGGTTATATGATGTATTAAATAAACGAGCAAGGGGCGGGCAGCGTCCTGGACAAACACCCTGGGGCGACGGAGATTTAGTCGGCGGCAGTAATCAGCCGGTCGTTGCAATGTGTACTGTATCAAGCATTGTATAGGATAAATTATGGTTGTTACACTTACAGAATACACTTCAAAACGCCGTCTTATCGCGGCTGCTAATGATGAAATATGGTGGGAGGATGACGTGGCTGCTGGAGGAATGGTAGAATTAGATACATCGAGTGGAGCTATTGATACAACTGACCAGCTTAATATGTTTGAGGCTTACCAGAAAGCATTGATAGTAAATGGAGCTAATCTGAAGATAGCCGATTTTGGCAATACAAAAATAACTATCACCGCTTTAACTGATAATAGATGCCCAGCAAAGGGTGATCTTTTAACTCAAGATCAAGGTGACGGCATTGCTTATATGATAGTAGACTTTGTTAATACAGCCAGAACAAACATATATGGTTATGCTTATTATACTGGGAACGCTACTGCATTTAATACAACAGTAGATATATCCAGTAATGATGGTATCGCAAGTATGGACCCTAACCCCATACCAAATGCGAACATATCTGCTGTCACCGCTCCTCCACATTGGCGTGATTGGACGCCGTATCCTGATGTTACTATAGATGGTGTAGTAGTCTCTTATGGGTCCATGCCTGATAAAGCATATCTTGGCTGTCTTTATAATGGCCGTGCAGTTTTATCTGGCAATCCGCAAGAACCTAATCAATGGTATATGTCAAGGCAAAATAATATATATGATTGGCAGTATATTGCTAATGATGACCAGTCTCCAGTAAAAGGCAAACAAGGTGATCTTGGAGAAGCAGATGATATTATCCGAAGTCTCTCTCCGTACAAAGATGACTACCTAAGTATAGGGTGTGCAAGTAGTGCATTTGTAATGTTCGGCGATCCTATGTACGGAGGAGAATTACGAGAACTAACACTTACCACTGGTATTTTTGGAGCTAATTCTTACTGCTGGGATAACAATAATAACTTTTATTTTTGGGGTAATAATGGTCTGTATAAGACAACTATACCCGGCGTGCCTCAATGTGTTTCACAGTTTAAGTTACCGCGTATTGTAACGGATGAGGCTGCGAGTCCTTCTACTCATAGGATAACTTTGTTATATGACAATGATCGTCACGGCATTCTTGTATGTATAACGCTTCTTGCAGATGGATCAAATAGTAATTACTGGTATGATCTTAATTCCATTGATGAGCAAGGTGTTGGTGGTTTTTTTCCAGAATCTTACCCTGATGCCTGTGGCATTTATTCAGGAATTTATTATGATTCCAATACCGCTTCTCTTAAAGGTTTAGTTCTTGGTTGTACTGATGGCTATATTAGAACATTCGATGATACAGTTAAGAGTGATGTAGTCGGGCAACAATCAAATGCCATCAATAGCTATGTAAATATCGGACCGATTCCTATGTCTGGTATCCTCAATAGAGAGGGGACGTTATCAGGGGTTGATTTAACAGTAGCTGGCGGCGGAAGCGGCGGCAGTCAGTCAGATTCTAATGACGTTGATTTCAAAGTATATACTGCAAGAACTTCAGAACAAGTAGTTGAACGCCTTAATGCAAATACTAATCCTAATTT
>LAZR01001921.1_pt1 | contig 12558 bp, 9 predicted proteins | sample 329461 | NCBI WGS metagenome assembly LAZR01 (sample SAMN03002196, study PRJNA259156) | marine sediment metagenome | biome: sea floor; feature: Hydrothermal impacted sediments; material: marine sediment; isolation source: Loki non-amplified sample from Loki's castle hydrothermal vent sediment ...
GCATCAGCATGTTCAAATGAATTAATAAAAAAAGCATCGTTCTCAACATTTTCTAAGAGAAAAAGGTATTTATCAACTAATTTATTATTGATTAATTTATCAGTTAATTTCTCGTGAATTTTTACTGTATTAATAAATCCTGATATAAACACTAGTAAAAATTGAATATCCTTCTTCGCATCTCTGTCAGAGATTAACAAGACTGCATTACTTTGAGCTTTGTCAAACTGCTTTTTCTTAAGAAAAGTGAATATTTTTAACTCTCTTATGTAATTCTTAATCTTTATGGGTAAACTGGGAGAATTTTCATCCCATTCGAATATCTCTTTTTCAACTTTTTCATTGAAGGAATGAAATAAGCTAAGATTTAATCTTTTCAGTTTAGTGGCAAATCTCTCCTCATCTGTTCCTGTTGTCTCAAGAATTTTTTGAATCTTCTCTAAATAAATTAGTGCTTTTTTAATATTTCCTCTTTTTTCTTCTAAATCATCTAGTCTTTTTAGTATTTCCAATTGTTCTTTTGAATTTCCATGAGTTATTATGCTTTCTTTCGCAAAGGAGACAATCTCTTCAGTTAATTCTAGTTGGTCTATTCGTATTGAGTTATCAGCTAAAATCATAGTGATGTTCAATAAACTAAAAGGGGTTTTTTTAAATTCCATTTTTTTCAATAAACCCTCTTGGCTACTAAACAGATTAGAAATGACTTTTAAAATATTAAAGAGCTGTAAGATAATTTCTTTATTTTCCAATTTTTTAGATATCAAGAGAGGGAAGATTGTCGAGATCTTCATAGCTATTGAAAGAATTTTTTCTTTTTCAGGAGAATTGTTAACATCTATAATATCTTTAACATAATTAATGAAATCATTTATATTTTCATCAGTATCCTTATCCATTATGTTTCTAAATGATTCAATTGTATTAGACTTAATATCCATAAACTCATCGGGCTTTTTAAGTTTATCTAAGAAATAGTTTGCCCACTGAGGCCATTTTAAACTTTCAATACCAGAAACCTTAAAGAATTTATCTAAATAATTTAGAATTGTTTCATAGAGGGATAAAGGATTATCCAAAATTGAACTATTAGATTTCAGTTTATCAACAATTATATTTATCCAATCTTTCTTTTCCTGACTATATAGAACCTCTACAAGCCATATAATCCAGTAGAATTCAAAGGAATTAATTAAGAAATTATAATTCTGTAGCGAATTTGAAAGTTGGTTAAAAATCTCTTTATCAACTTTCCTTTTTCTTTTAAAGCGTATTAATATCTTTAAGAGGTTAATATGACTAGGCATATCTTTTTCTAAAAATGGTTTCAAAGAATCTAGCTTCGACCCTACTTCCTTTAATCTTCTTTCTGCTTCTATAAAATTCTGGCAGAGGTAGTTAGCTTCTGCTACTCTAACAACTGCATCATAGTAGTAATTTGAATCTTTCAACTCCGAACTTAAAAAAAGTATCTCTTCACCATTCTTTACTGCAGAATCATACTGCCCGGTACTTATATCAATATCATATAGTGTGTTTAAACATGAAAGTGCTTTAGATTTGTCTCCTTCCCATTTGTATTGTTTGTAAGCTTTTTTATGATATTTTCTCGCTTCATCAAATTTAGCTAATCGCCAATAAGTATCCCCTAAATAAAAATAGGTATGACTAATTCGATGCATTACTCTCGATTTTTTCGTGTATTTGATTGATTTTTTAAAACTATCAATTGCTTCTTCGTTGTATTCGTTTTTAAAATATTCTAGGCCAATATGGTGGAATATATCTCCAGTTAAGTAAATCTCTTCGTTATTTAAGGCATATTTACTTAAATTGTTTAATTTCTTTATATTTTCTTGAAAATTCGAGCTATCATTAAAAATAATCCAATTTAGCTCAAAACTGATATATTGTCTAGTCATCCATAGTTCCTTAGACCAATCTTTTGCAATATCAATCTTCTGTTTAATTGTGTTTAAAGTATCCTCCTCTCCTTTATGAATTTCGAGAAAAATTGATTTGTTTCCAAATAATTCTTTTAAGAAAGGAAAGAAGTATGCCCAGTGATATATAAATTGAACACGATTGTTTGAACTAGCATATAAATCCGAAGCTTTTAATACAATACTCAGAATTTTCTTAAAATCCTTTTCTTTACTTTTTAAATAAATATCAAGAAGGAATGTGTATAATCTCCCCTTATGGGATTTATCTACATCTTCATATTTTAAGTATTTTTTTATAATCTCTTTGGCATTATTTGGATTAACCAGCATTTCAATTGTGCATTTGTATAAATACAGTTCATTAAGAATGAATTTTAGATTGACATTTGTTTTATCTTCTTCCTTTTTAGCAACCTCTAGTAATCCATCACAAATATCGATTAAAGTATTATAATCTTGAATTATAAACAATAAATATCTTAAAAAGTTAAAACTCCGAAAAAGTTTAGGAATTTCTACCTTATTTATATAAGTTTGCCAGTTAGTACTTAATCTTTTTATTAAACTTTTTATCGTATCTGGTATATCTTGAGATAATGAAGAGTTATTCTCTTTTTTTGCAGAGCCAGGAGCATTTCGCATTACCAACTGATTTTGCATAAAACTTAAAGCAAAAAACGGTATTAGTTTATAGATTACTAATAATTGATTATTATTTTCTTCATAATTTTTACAATTACCCCAGTTTTTTACCTTATTTAGAATTTTCTTAAAATCTACATAATTTAAAAACTTGTATAAAAATGTAAGTACTTTTAAGAATTGAATTGGATTATCTATTAATACATCTTCAATGAATTTATTCAATTTCAGTTTCATTTCTGGTTTTTTTAACCACTGCATCTTCACAATCCAGTTCCGATAAGCTATCCGTTTAATATTGAGTCTGGCATTATGAAGAACAATCCACTCATTTTTAATAAGATTCTTAATAATGTTTTCTGATAATTCATTTGATATTTCTGGAATTATAGATTGATTATAATGAATATCTCCTATAATACTCAATCTTAGTAGAAATTCCTTTTCTTCATCATTCAATTTATTATTCCAGGAATTTACAATTCTCTGATCGAACTGAGAAATTGTTTCTATTAAATCTGGTTTTTCTTCTCCTTTCTTATTTATGAAGTTTCTGAATTCGTGTTCTATAACTTCAGGATAGCCCTCAGAGTAGAGCAATAGGGGTTCAAGAGAATTAATGTCAAGATTATACTCTAAAAATAATCTTGTCAATTTGTTCTTAAGTTTGGTATCAGTAAAATCTAATGGATTAAGTTCAATTTGTGAAACAACTTCTTCATTTCGGTATTTAAAATGCTTTTGAACAAATATATCAATTTCCATGTCCAGGGGTGAAACAATTACGAGCTTAATTTTTTTCGAAGAGATTTCAAGCTGAATAAATTCTTCTAATATCAATTCCCAATTCTCGAATTTATTTGTATCATCAATTATAAGCACTAAGCCTTTTTCTTCACCAGAAATTTGTTTAATTGCGTCCCATGAAATATCTTTATTTAATAAAAGCCAATAAAAATCATATTTAAAACTATTTTCCTCTGCAATTTCAGTAAGGAATCGGGTTTTTCCAATTCCAAAATCTCCTTTGACAATTATAACCCTATTATCACTTTTTAAAAGATGATTAAAATTTTCTCTTTCTTCTTGTCGATCTAAAAACAAGAGGGAATTATGATATCTGTTTTTAATAATAGTCCAAGGAGCCCAAAATCTATCAATTATTTCTGGCGGAAATTTAAAACTTTCATCATAGATACATTCCTTCCCATAATATTCACCGATCATCCAATTTTCTATAAAATTGATTATCTTTTTTTGATCAATTCCAAGGAGTTTACTTATTCCAGAGAATTCTTTCTGAATAGAAATCCTATTAGTAATCAAGATACTATCAATATATGCTCTAAGAATTATTTCTTCTGAATAATTTACAAATCTTTTCTTTTGTCCTTTAATAAAATTTTCATTAATTTCTTCATTTAAGAAATACCCTCGCCACCATTCTAAAAAAAATAGGTTTTGAAGTTGATGAAGCAATTCTCTAGATTTTTCTGTAAGTATAAAACTTCCCTCCTCCTCCACCAAAAGATAACCCCATTCAACAAGTTTTTGCTTTTCAATTCTTCTCCCGTGGCTTAGAACTCGTGAGCCAACATGATGTTGGATAAATCTAAATGGTAGAAAATATTCTATTTCAACACTCTCATATTGTTCTTCATTATTTCTATAATAAACTCTTGGTTGAATTAATTTCTCTTGGTGATTCTCGTCATCTATTGATGTTTCTTTTATATATAAGGGTTCACAATAATTACTTTGTGTTTTTGGTTTCCAACCTTTTAATAGATAATATTTAGATTTGCGCGTGCGTATTAAAAACTGTTTTGTCTCTGTAGGAGCATACTCCAATATAATAAAATCTAAAATAGTATCACTTAGTAAACCATATGTCATACCTGGGCGGGGATTAGTCCAGAGTATTGACTTTTTGCCTTTAGGATTATAATCTACTTTATCCTTAAGATCTCTAAAAATTTCAGAGATTGGAAGGCTTTCATAAGTTAAAATGTTCTCACTAAATGTTAAATTTTCAAAATTAGGTGTATTAAAGTAATTCCTTAATGATTGGATTAAATGTACCTCATCTTTTATAACCAAAAAATTAGATTTATTTTCCTTTTTTGACATCTTGTAATAATCACTTAATTTTTATTTTAAAGGAATTACTTCTTGGGGAGTATATAAATTTCATTCCACAAATTACAAATTTTTATCTATAATAATGCTCTTAACACTGATATTTATAAATTCTTATATTATATAAATTTCTAAAAAATGATATGTATCACAAAAATTACAGGAGATTTCTAAATGGATTGTACTTGTCATATAATGCCAGTTTCTCATCATCATTTAATTTCCAATGATCTTCAACTTGAACTAAACCCGAACGATGGTTTAGTAATCCCATACTAATGTATAATTGACATTTGGGAAAGAATTCTTAAAATCCGAGATTTAAATTCTAATATACTCGATTTAAAGTTATTTTATCAGTTTTAAACGTTTTGAAAACTCCTGATTCAAAGATGCCAGTTGAGTAAAGATTCAATGAAATCTCCCATTTTGTATCTTCTTCATGTATATCCTCAAGTTGAATTATCTCAGATAACCACTTTAGATGAGTTCTATAAAAAGTTAAACGCTCTTCAAAAGTCCGTACAATACCCTCAAAATCCGACTTCAAGCAAATAGTAGATTCTCTTTTATACTCGGGTAATGCTCCCTTATGAGCGGGGAGCCTAAGAAGGTAATCGTTTTCTCTTGTCTTCTGAAATTTTTCTCCTTTCTTAATAAAAATTTTCTTATCTACTTCTTCAAGAAGAAGTCGAGTCTCTACTATTGGTCTATTCTCGACACGCATGGAATAATGCATCATTTTGCTTATAGCATCATCGATATTTTTCCAAGGTGTATCTAAAGATCTCCAATTTAACCCTCGTTCCGTAATGGTGAATGGTTTAATCCATCGCAATAGATTTAACAACAGCTGTATAGATAAAACTTTTAGTACTCTAAACAATTCCTTTATCTCAAAATCGTCTTCTAACACTTGACCGCGATGAAATAGACGATTTCTAAAATTTCTAACTTTTTCTATTATTTTGCTAACTTTTAATTCGTATCCTTCTAATTTCGAACCTGGTTTCTTTAAGATCATATCATAGTCCCATGTAAATAAGAAATCGTCCTCACAGTTTAAATCTATTTCTTCTCTTATAGTGCTGAAATACTCAAAAGTTTTCTCTATTTGATATTTTATGCTTGGAAAATTATTGAAATTGGAAATAAGATGATCTATAGCCTGTCTTTTCGTCAGTGCGGGGGGTTCTTTAGGAAAGTCCTCAATGGTTTTCCGAAGTTCCTTGTTTATTCCTTTAAATATGCTTTTAGGTATATCCTTAGCTTTCTTCCTTATTTTATGCAACTTATTAATAATAGCTGATACTATTTGATCGGTTTGTAGACCCCCCAGTGCAAGATCTTCTCTTTTTAATTCGATCATAAGTTTATCGCATAATTTTTTAATTAATTGTTGATAAAGTTCGTCTTGTAAGACATATGCTTCGCTCTCGTGGTACATAAAAGTGAAGACCATGTGTTCGAGACAGTTCCACATATAACCAAGTCTAAACTTTGGATTTATAGTTACGCAAGCATTGAGAAATTCCTTGATAAAGTTTGAATAAAAAGGGTAATTCTGAGTAGATCTATAAAATTCCTCAAAATATTTCTCGATGCCTCGTACTAAAACGGGTTCCTCTCGATTGGCAAATGTTTCTAAAAGTAACGGGACTCCAGCAATCAACAAATCTTGAGGAGGATAAAGAATTATTTTGGAAGGAATAAGATCGAGACCTTGGGGTTTAAACCAGATTATTCTATCAATGTAAAACCTGCCCGCAAAAAGAAATTGGAAATATAATAGGACGGGCTCAATTATCTTCATAAAAAATTCTAAATATTCTGTATCATCTGGTAATTCATCAGAATCTAGATCGCATATGATGTATGATTGACAATCATAACCTCTTTCAAACGAGAGGTTCGGAAACTGATCAACTCTCGTAAAATTATACCGAGCTGCGTAAATATCCGACCATAAGGCATTTATTCTTGGACTATCGAATGGGCAGATCGTAAAATTATAATATTCATACGACAATTCAATTACACATGGAGCGGTCAAACCAATCAATCTCGCGACAATATTATCGATCATTTTTCTTATTGAATTAATTTAATTCCTGTATCTTTGTAATTGGAGGGTTTTATTTACTATTTTGACTAGCTCTGTAAAATCCAGTTAGTTTTTGCATATGATTTTGAGAGTAGTAGATTTCTCTTGTTTTACCTAAAATCTCTATATCTATAATATAATATGATCCTCCTCTTTCATCGACATGCTCTGCCGCAAATTCATTTTCTGCAACTTTTTCAGCATAATGAAAGATATTTTTTAAATTTGAATTTCCATATCTGAGGATTGACCAGCAATTTGGACATAAACAAATTACATTAAATTCCAGATTAGCCCATCCACGTTTATTCTGAAGAGTTAATATCCGATATACGAAAAAGAGAGGAGGATTTTTAGTAATTGCCAATCTTGTATTACAAATTTGGCAAGAACCATCATATTCTTGCTTTAAATACATTTTTGGATTGATTTTATTTTTACTCTTCATTTCCTTTTTATTTGTGGTCTTATACTCACTACTTATTTCATTTAATCGATTAATAAGATTTTCTCCATAGTTTCTTTGAATAATTTCTTCCTCATCAACTGTTAAATGATTCCAATTAAAATCATCCTTATCTTTTTCTTTTTCAATATTTGAAGTATTTCTTGTAGCTTCTTCAAGAGCCTCTTTTATTTCAAAAATTGTGTTTATATCATTTTCTTCATCTGAGTTTTCTAATAACGAAGACATTAGATTTTCAATTTTTATTAAGCCATTTTCTGTAAGAGAATTTAGTTTATCTTTTATTAAATTTAATTGCTTCTTTCTATCATTAGTGCCGATTCCCTCGTTATCTCCTTCATCAATTTCTTCTTTTAATTCTAATTTTTTGGCAAGATTTACTACACTCTGTTTATTTATCTCTAAATCATCATGTAGTTCTGATAGGGAGATACTTTTTGGCAAATGAAACTTTCCTTGTTTATCAGGAAGCCATTTATGATTTTTAACTAATTTTCCCATTATTGAAGTGTCCGTATATCTTCGGCAATCAGTAAAATGCTGATTTCTTGAATACTCACAGATACCCGAAATTTTCCTATAATGAACCAAAAGAAGTGCCCAGATAATTTTTGCACGTTCGATGTTAATGTTCTCTAGAGAATATTTCTTTTATTTAACCTGACCCATAAGTTTCATTCACTTCCCATTTTAATTTGTTAATTTTATCAGATAATTGTTTCACTAATACCGGATTAAACGTATGAAAATCCTTTGATATTCCAGTAGCAACTAAATAATAATCAACAGATTTATAATCTTCTACATTACTAATTGTAATTCCAGAAGCTATACCGATCTTTTTATTGTATTTTTTAACAATTGTACTCATAATCTTAATTTTTTCTGGTTCTGCTGCCAACCCCGTTCCAATTCCTGAAGTAGTAATCACATCCAAATATTGACAAGCAATTTTAGTAGCTAAAGTATGATTATTTACTTTCTTTTGATATTTAAAGGCAACTCCCCCAAAATACAAACCGTTCCAGCGATTTTTATTGATTAATTTTTTTACTTGTAAAGGATATTGCTGCTCATTTATATCCAATTCTTCATTAATGTAAGCATTATCTACCCATACACCATTAACTCCCGGTGGAATTCTTGAAAATATTTCCAGTGGTCTTAAATCTAGACAATTTAATCCAATCCATTTAACGGGATAAACATCTCGAACTTGAGAATAAATATCAAATAATTTTTTATATCTAATTCCATGGCCGATTAAAAATACTCCATCAGCATTACTACTAAAGGCAATTTCCAATTGTCTCATTGTTTGTTCTAAATTTAATACATGAACTACAGGTAAGAAAAAAGGACTCTGTACAAACAATTTTTTATTATTAAAATTTGACATTATTTAGTTTAATTCATTGTTTTATATATTGGGGGGATCTCTTCTAAAGCCTTTTGAGGATCATAAATTTGAGCTATTCTGTGAATCTCCTCTTTGACTTTTTGAAATTTCATTTTATTTAACTTCCTCTGGTTTTTTAGTATGTTTCATCTCATCCCAATTAATATGCTCTCCAAAAGGAGTGGACTGATAAGCTTTTTTAACTCTTCCATTAACTATTTCTTGAGAATCTTTTACAATTCCTTCCTTAACTAATTTTTTCATATAATGCTCTACTTTTCCCGTAGTCCAATTTAACCTCTTCGATAGGGCATAAATAGTTAATCCAGGATTCTTATGAATAAATTCATACAAGAACCATCGTGTTTCGAAAGCTCTTTTGCTTCTCACTTGATTAGCAACTTTAAGTTTAAACATTTTTTTTATCGTTTTCTCAATTTATTTACTCAAGTTTTATTAAACTATTTAAATATATGAATTTACCCAACCGTAATATTCTGTTTGGTTATAAACTAATCTTTAGATTATTGAAATTAATGCTCTAAAAAAAGGCCTAATTGCTAATGCTTTTTTTTATATTTTCTGTAAATCAACAAAATTACACTGATGAATCCGGACAAGAGGAAGACATTATATCCTGGAATAAGGTTTTCTGTTAAATTATTAGAATTGTCAAATATCTTGAAATATCCACTATAAGCACTAATTGATAAATCATTATATTCAAAAGTAAAGTAGGATTGACTTAAAAAAACAAGATTTATTAAGAATTAATATAAGAAGAAAAATTTTATTTTTTTATAATGACTCACCATGGACAGAGTTTTGCTTTCCAAACACTATCTGCTATTTATTATTTAATTGAAGAGGATCTCAGTTCTTTTACATTAGAAGGACCAAATTACGAAGATTCTGCTTTCAAACGAAAAAATAAAATTGTTTGCATAGGAGAAGCTAAATATTTTAAAAGTAAAAAGGAATGGACCTCAAATGCGTTATTTTTTAATAGCGGAAAAGGACCTTTAATCCAACTTTGGAACCGAGATAGAGAGTATGAAACATTAATTCTCTTTTCCTTTAGTGATCTATCAGAAGAAATCAAAAATTTTGATAAAATTAACATCCCCCAAGATCAGTTGGAAGTTATATTTCAAAAAATGATGGAAAATCCTAAAGTTAACAGGAAAAAAGAATTAACATTGCAAAATCTATCAGAATTTATTGAAAAAATACGTGTTATAAAAGCTACTATAAATAAATTAGAAAATCTAATAATTGAATCACTCAGAGCGCAAGATGTCAAGTCAAATCTTGAAGGATTAAGATATTTCGAAGGTTATATAAACTCTGACGATTATACTCCTGGTGATTTCATTTCTCGGAATAATTTATTTCGAAGATTAAAACTACCAAATAGATTAGATAAATCTGGGATAAATCCTTTATTAAAGAGAAAATTTAGAGAATACTATAATTCTGTTATAGATCTATTCGATATAATGGATAATGATATAAAGAATGAAGACACTTCGAGTAACCATTTTATGTTCGTTAAAAAAAGGGATATAGAGGAAAGTGTTTGGAATCTACATTATGTTAATGAAAATAGACTGAGAAGTGAAATAGAAGGCTTAATTGGAATGAGAATGGAAAGTGATTATATTATCCGAAAGTGGGGAAAAACTGGCATTTTTGGTGTTTATATTATAGTAAATAAATTGAAGGATTTCAGAAATCATACTGAAGTAAAAGAATCTATCCTCTCTTATATCCAATTAATTGCAAAAGAAAATGGATTATCAATAGACAAATTGCTTAAGTATAGCCAAAACGATGAATTAAATTTTAATCAAAAGGTATAAAAGTAATATGTAGTGAATAAGATTCCCAAAATTGAAGAATTGTTATTGAATGAATACAACAGAGCATTTCTTCCTTTTTTTACTTATTGTTCTTAAAAAACTTTTTCAACAAGATTAAAGCAGTCACACTGATTATCCCAGATAAAAGAAAAAAATTATATCCTGAAATAATGTTTTCTGTGGAATTATTAGAATTGTCAAATATTTCGAAATATTCACTATAAGCACTAATCGATAAATCACTATAATCAAAAATCTTGATTTGGTAAGAATCTTTACTTTCTAAGCTATATGGAATAAACCAAGGAAAAGAACCGGTATTAGAGGTAGAAAACGAGACGATTTGAAGAAATTCTCCATCTTTATATATTTGAATCCGAACATTTCCTACATTTCCTGTTGAAGTCCACATGATAGTTTGAGTAGTACCTACTTCCCAAGAGTATAAGGCGTCTGGACTTGTAATATGAATAGTTTTCGATGCAATCGGAATGTAAATTTCAAAATAATCACTATCATCATAAATAGTCGCATTATTATAGTCAGAAATCCTGATTTTGTAATTATTACCCTCTTCTAAATAACTAGGAATTGCCCATACATACATCCCATCATTAAATACCCGGGTATCTATTGCTTCGATTAAATCAGTGGTATTATAAAGAGCAATATTCACATCTTCTATATCTCCTGTGGATGACCACATAATTGTTCGAGAGGTCCTTGGCTCCCATGAACTTGAGCCAGAAGGATTACTTATGCTAATAGATTTAGGAATTATTATACCGTCCCAAATCTCAAAATAATCACTTAAATCACTAATAGAATGATCTTGATACTCTGAGATCTTTATTTGGTAATCTGTACCGTCTGGTAAATTATTAGGAATAGACCATGTATGCGAACCATCATTTCCCGTAATTAATCCGATGAAACTGTAATTTTTTCTCTAAATCCTTTATACTACTTGCCAGAGCTACTCGAAAGATTTTTATCGACCTTTTGAATGTCCAACCCAATTTCATAGTTTCCCATACCGCTATTTTTAATAACTGGCATTTTTACACCTCAAACATTTTTTAAAGGTAAAATTTTTTAATAGTTAAAAGTATTTAAATTTTACACATTCTTGTCAAAAAAATATAAATAACCCATTATACCACGATTGATTTTTTTCACTTAATAATCTTAGTGGGAGCTTTATCTTCCTTCTATAGAACACTGAAGATGTAAAGTCCTTCCCCTAATCCTTTAAATTCCCAAAATAAGTTATTTTACATTAAACCAATAGGTCTGACCAGTTGAATCTTTGGGAGAATCAACTGGTCAGTATTATAGGTTTAGTTGGTTTCGGCAAAATGCTTTAACATCGTCGCTTGATTTCTATGAGCTTGATCTTTTTTGGATACCGAAAGCTCTTTCGAAATCTGCGTTAGACATAGAAACTGTTGACTCAATTGCTTTCGCCAGTTGTCTTAAGGTCTCTTTTTGTGATTTTGTTAGCTGTGCCATTTTCATTCTCCCAAAATTATTTTAATTGCTTGCCTTAACTATATAAAGTATAACATATTCTGGGGATAATGCAAGGATAAAATAGGGGAAATATAGGATATTCTACGACCTATAATGATTCGGCTTTTGGTCATTAGTATATGCTTCTGGACATTTTTCAGCCCATTGTTTTCTTACTGGTACATCTTTTGTAGCTTTACTTTTATTAATAGCTTTAGCAGTTGGGTTTGTAAATCGTGGCCGATGTAAATGGGTTTCTCTGCAAATACCAGCACACTTTAAACCATTACAAGCACAGAGCAATTCCTGATTCTGTTTTGGCTGGACTTGTCGATTTGGCTGCTTATCAGATACTGTTTGTGGGCCAAACATCTTCTCACGTTCAGCCAACTGTTCAACCGTTCGTGCATTTTGATATGCCTTCAATTCTCGTTGATTTCGATCCATTTTCATTCTCCTAATTTATTTGGCCTTTTAAGTTTCCATCA
>LAZR01001922.1_pt1 | contig 12556 bp, 5 predicted proteins | sample 329461 | NCBI WGS metagenome assembly LAZR01 (sample SAMN03002196, study PRJNA259156) | marine sediment metagenome | biome: sea floor; feature: Hydrothermal impacted sediments; material: marine sediment; isolation source: Loki non-amplified sample from Loki's castle hydrothermal vent sediment ...
ATCCCCTTTTGAGTAGAAGTTTGAATTATTTCAATTTTAAAACCTTTTTGGTTCTTCTTTTTTAAATTCATATCTATCATAATTCAGGTATTTTTGTTAGAATCTGATCTACCTCTTCCTCTTTATGATACTGTTTTGAGTTAAAAACAATTAATAACATTACAAATTATTTAAAAAATTTTATGAATCAATTTGTTATCTATAAAATCTCAAAAAAATCTAAGTAAAGTTGTATCACCCATTCAATATATTTTTATCAATATTCCCTAAGAAACTTCAAAATTCTTCTTGCAATTTTAAATTTTAACATTTTATCCAAGTGTAATTTGGGGCGCTTCTTCAATCTCTTCTAATGTGGAGCCTTCTAGTAATTTTGAAAGATACGATAACCACCAATTATTTGAGAATGATATTCTGTAAAGTCAATATTAGTTCAATGAAATATTTTTGTAATTCTGATTTAGCAAAAATTACACATTAACCTTTAAAGCTCAAAAACTAGACAATTCTTATATTTTTGTATCGAGTGCTTTTCTTCTTTCTTGTCCTAAGAATTTTTCCCGTAGTAGTGTTAAAGAATCTGAAGCGTTTTGTTTTGGGATTGTATCGTTGTACTCTATTTTTAATAGCACCTCGAGACTAAAGATGCAATATATAATGGAAAAAAGAAGAGCTTCAAGACTTAAGTTAAATTAGTAAAACTCCCTGAAACAGATCACAATTTTTCTAAAAAATTCTGCATTTATTCTTCAGATATTTCAATTATTATATTCTCTTTGATAAAGGAATAACAGAAGTCAAAAAATTTCTTAAAGAAACCAGAACTTATTGACACCTCCTTTAATTCCTTGCAAATCGAGTAGAGCTTTTTAACATTACCCTTTAGTACCACATCTTTCTCTGTTAGAAGATTATATAAAATTATGTGGAGAGATAATGAAAGCCAATCCATACCTTTTAAATCTTTTTCTAAAAAAGGATCAATTAGTTTTTCTTTGTTGTTTTTTATTTCTTTCTGTATTTTTGATAAATTTTTCAATCTTGTGTAAGTAGATATTTTAGTTAATAAATGGATAACAACCCTGAGTGCCTCAACCAAATCATTTGGTTCATCTATATTTTGAAAATTGATTTTGTAATCCTTTTTAAAATCGTCATTATGAACTTCATGAAAATTATCTTCATGAATAGATTTGCCAGCTTTAATCTTCAAGAATAACCAGACATAGTATAATAATTGGTAAAATTCCTTGGTGAAATTATTTAGCCAAAGTAGTACTTCATTTTCCTTCAAGTAATAAATCTTGAAATATTCGATAGAATTAGTAATAAATAACATTCCTTTCATATTCGAAAATAATAAGCAATGCATATACTCTATTCTAGGATCTGTGATAAATTGATTTGTTCTCTTAAGAAAATTCATTAGAAAACTATTTTTTTTTATCTCATCAGAGATATTCCAATCCATTATTATTTTATCTTCAACATTTCTAAATTTGATATTTTTTATTCCTAACATATCAGAGAAACGCTTGATCTCTCTTTGCTGGTCAATTGAAATGACGACTATGGTGTAATCGCTCTCCTTCTCTCCTACTTCCTTTAGCGCTTGTTTATATTCAGGTTTTAATTTAATATTATCTTGAAAATACCCATCTTTTATAAAATTGAATGGTAAAGGTGTAATCGAGTTTTTTAAAGCTTCGATTTTGTTTTTATCTTGTATCATTTCCTCAATCTTTTTGGGAAATTGAAAATCTAAATAATTAGTTTCAAAACTAAAGATATTGTTATGTTTTATTAATTCAGCAGTAATGAAATCCACCGCGGGTGTTGAAAAACACATTAAAGATTTAATATGATACTTTTCATACATTAAAAAAATGGAAAAATGGAAGTCTTGCATTGTTTGTGAAAAACTTATTGAGGATGTACTGAATCTCCCAGAAAATTCATTTTCAAATCTAAGGATTACATTATGATATTCATCAGATTGATCAGAAGCGTTATAGATACCAGATAATGGTTTCTTTCTTCGATAATCATCATAATATCTCTGGGTTTTCAGAATTAACCAGATTATATTCTTATAACGATCCACAGATTTATACTTATTGAGAGCTCCCTTAAGCTTCTTTGTAAAATAAACTGGTTTTGTTTCTGTCGTATGTTGGGAATAATAAAGTGTATTAATTGAGTGAGAACTAGATTGTTTGTCAATATCAAGCGGAAGACGGAAGTTAAAATAAATTATTTTAAGAATTAACTTTTCAAATTTATCTTTCATACTGAATAATTCACTTAATTCAAATGAAGTGATGTTCGTATTTTCCTTTTTGTTAATTAACTCCTTTAATTTAATGAGAACTTCACTTATTTTCATAGATTTGTGATATAAGTGATTTCTTGCTTCATAAAAATAATCAATAAGATTTGTATCATCAGCTTCAAGGGGAAAATTGATATCATCTAACATCATTTTAATTAACCTAGTAATACCAGGGAATTTGTTAATTTGATTGAGTATTAATTCTTTAATCAAACTTAGATCGTACCCGTCAACAAGAATATGATCTTCTCTAATCGTTTCGTCAACAAGGTTCCTAATATCCAGTTTAAATTTATTTAATTCAGTTTTAGATAAGGGGATTTCTAATTTCTTATTGAAAGTATTTAAACTTTTATTTATTTCTTGACTCAAAACTTTTGGTTCGATAAAAGAAATTTTATCTTCAGAATCTAAGTAATCATTTAATTTATCCTTAATTTTTCCTTTTAAGACTCCAAACGCCACTTTGTCAATCAAATAATTTCTTTGCCTGTTTATGCTAAATAAGTTTGTAAAATGCTCTAAGAAATTCCAAAGGGAAGTTATTTTAGTCTCAATATAATGGGTCTCTCGTGCTAATATTAATTCATTTAAAATGTCGATTAGTTCCTCAAGAAATTTATCTCTCTTAATATTATTCAGAGTTTTATTAAAATGTTGTTCATAATCTTCTATCTCTAAATTCTTAGGTTTTTTCTCAGGATTAAATATGAAATTCCTTAGTTTTATCCCTCTGATCATTTTAAAAAGAAATTTCTCATGACTTAAGCAAATAATATTACTGATTTGAATTTGAATAGCAAAAATTATTGAATTTAGAGAGATAAACTTTTTTAGGTATTCATAGATTTCTTGAATTACCTCATTCGCTTCTTTTTCAAGATTTATCTCCTTTTGAAATATTATAAATGATTTTTTTTCATAACCTACTTTGAAAAGAAAATCACTTTCTCCTGTTACGCTAGCTTGTCCTTGATAACGGTTAGAATTTATAAATGATATTTCTCTATCAAAGTTTTTTATAGTGGTGATATAATTTTCAGGATAAATAAATAAATCGTTATCGAAATAATTAATTCTCATAGACCGTGGAAATTGTACCCCAATTATCTCAATTACAATTAAGAATTTTTGAATTGTGAATCACCTCGGAAAATCTTTATAGTTTTGCCTAGATCACTATAACTGTTTTTAGAATATATCTTTTACCCATTTTTTTTTTTAGAACTGGGGAAGAACAAACCGCATTAATATCGTAGCAAAAAAGTAAATGCTTCACATCTAGAACTTGAGGATCTATTCAATCCACTCAGGCTTTATAATTATTTAAGGAATAAACATTGGAAAGAAGGGATATTTGAAACTTTTTTGAAAAATTGGAGTTCTATGACTCGTTCTCAATACACATTAACCGAGGATGATTTAATTTGTTAAATGTATTTTTTGATACAAATCACAATGACACTGAAAAATCAGGTTTGGATTGTCATCTCAAGATTCTATTGTAAGAAGCTGGAGTTTCTCTAACTTCCAATAAAAGAATTAGGAAAACTATAAAAAGTATTTTCTTCCTTTTTTTAAGGTGAGAGATTCCAACTCTAATTGAAAAAAGTTTAGAAAAACCTAGACTTTCAATAATGATGTGAAAAAAATGAAACCCTATAAAGAAATAAAACCTTTTGAGAAAAGAAGTAAACCTAAATTTAAGCATCCTGATGGTGAAATTATATATGGAACTATTTTAGATGAAATAGAAATCGAACATGGTGATCTGAAAGGTAAATTTTATAAATATTTAGTTCAGAAGATTCTATATGATGATGTAAAGGAAGAATTCAGATTTTGTTATTATTACATTAATTTTAGCAATCCAAAACACTATTGGATTTTTGGTCAATTTGCTTTAACTCTTAGTAAGGATCAGTATTTAAACCTGATCATAATACTCCTCAGTTGATGTAAATAAATCGAAGTCGGAAAAAATCTTGGAAGTTTCGAATTCTTTTTCAGGAGTCATTCTTTTTTTATTTGTTAGCCCAAAAAATTATTTTCGGTTGATTTTTGTCATCTTTATCATTAAACGGAAATTCTTCCATCATAATATCTATAATAAACTCAAATCTAATTAAATCTTGAAGATTTGTTTAAATCTGTAAATCACCACTAAATCTAAGATTTAAATTTAAGGAAAAGAATACTAACTATAAATCTAGAAACTAAAACCTTATATTATGAAGTTTAAGGAAATTATTTCTCAAGATGATATTTACACCTTTTTTGATGAAAGAGGGATTCTTCCAACACCAGAAGATAAATCCCTTCTGAAAATCGATGCAAGACATTTTCTTCGTTTAATAATAGAAGATAATTTAGATAGAACCATTGCAAATATTATTAAAAAGGAATATTCGGGAAAACAAGAGTTTGTTGAGCATCTTCTTATCGTGAAAAGCGATTTTGAAATATTTATATTTAAAAAATTGTATGGAGATCCCGATACAGTTATTTACGATAAACAAAAACGATATGCGAGTGACACTGAACTAAGTCTCTTGAAAAAGATAGATTCTCTCAAATATGATGAAACTGATACAAGCGATTCCTTTTATGAATTATTTGATGTTAGAGAAGTTGTCGATAAATTTTACGAAGAATATCGCCAATTAAGAGACCAAATGGCAGAAATAATTGAGGGAACTCCCAACCCTAATTTTCTTTCACAAATTATCCTTAATCGTATTATCTTCATTTATTTTTTACAGGCTAAAGAAATTATCCCAGATAATTACTTAGCTCGTTTATGTTTTAATATGGATGAAGGAGAGAACTATTATCGTGATTATTTTGAACCTATAATTTTTGAATTGTTTAATAAGGAGGCAGAATTTAGAGATTCTAATATAAATGAAAAATTTCTGAATATTCCCTATTTAAATGGAGGTCTATTTTCAAGATTTGAGGGTGTCGAAATATTAAAAGGAGAACCACTTAAAATTGAAATCTCTAATGATATATGGAAAAAAATATTTCTACTCTTTAATAATTATGGATGGATTATTGAGGAAGAGCGGGGCGATTCAGTATCGATTACTCCTAGTGTTCTTGGTCACATATATGAAAAAAGTGTAGTCCAACGAGAAACGGGTTCATATTATACTCCTAAAGATATCACTAATTATATTTCTAAAAACACAATCTATCCCTACTTAACTCATAAATTAAATAAGAGATTTAAGACAAAGTATAAAGATGTAAAAGAATTAGTAGATAAGGAAGAGTACAATAATGAAGAATTAAATCAGATTTATACCCTTTATTTTGATTTCTTAAAGAAGTTATCAGTATGTGATCCCGCTTGTGGGTCTGGTGCTTTTCTTGTCGCTGCAGAATATGTTCTTTTTGATTTATACAAGAAGTGTATAGTAATACTAAAGGATTCAAATGATTTTAAACAAGAACAAGAAGTTATAGATAAAAATTCCAATAGAAACTATTATATTGCAAGAGAGATAATTACAAATAATATATTCGGAGTAGATATACAAGAAGGTTGCGTAGAAATCGCAAAATTACGACTATGGCTATCATTGGTATCTGAAATTGATATTGGTTCTGGACAAATTGAATCCTTACCAAATATAGACTATAACATAATGGTTGGAAATTCTTTGATTGGTTTTACAAAGCTAGAAAAAAGAGTGAAAAGAGATATTGCTGATTGGACCGTTCCAAAAGGAGAAATGGATGAATTAAGGAAGTTAAAAAAAGAATTTCGAAGGACTAAGTCTTCGAAAAGGGCAGAACAAATCCGTCATCTAATATCGGAAAAAACGGAAATTATTCAAGAGGAGCTCAACGCACTTTATTGTCATAATAACAAAATAGCAATAAAAGATAAAATCACAATAACCGATGAGATGTCTGATGAAGAAGTATTAAATCAAATTCAATTAATGAATCAGAATCACTCATTAACCAAATTTAAAATTAAATTAAAAAAAAAAAATTCTGTTAATCTCGATAAAGTAAGAGCTATTGATGGCATTACTTGCTATGCTCGCGAAGGTAAAGTGAGTTCAATATATCCGACTCCAAGTTTTAATTTTGAAAAACATAAAGAAGGGAAAAGAGATTCACTATCAACACTTTTACTCACATTTATTAGCAAGTGGAATGAAGTAGAAATTATTGAATTTGAGAGATTAATTAATGTCAAAGATTTAAATACTATTGGATTTTTTCACTGGATTATAGAATTTTATGATGTTTTTGAGAATGGTGGGTTTGATATTATAATTGGCAATCCTCCATACATTCGTCAAGAAAAAATAAATGACTTAACAAATGGAATCGATTATAAGCTAATTCTTGCTGAGGTTTTTAGTAAATTAGTAAAAAATGAAACTGATCCAATTAATAGAAATCTCGATAATATGGATTTATCTGTTTTTTTCATATTTCGTTCATTTATGTTATTAAGGGATGATGGTTACCATTCCTTCATCATAACTAATAAATGGTTAAGAGCTGCATATGGTTTGTCTATTCGTCGGTTTCTCAAGTATAATACGCAAATAGTCAAGTTAATCGATTTTATAAAAAGTGATGTTTTTCAAGGCTTGACTGTTGATACAGTATTGTATATTTTACGCAAGAATAAATTTGCTACCAATAAAATTTCTTTTTGTCTCCCTAATTCAATAGATGAGTTTATACTAAATGATCATAGCTATAATTGTGAGCAAGTTCTCTTGGAGGATGAAGTATGGAGCTTTTCAGATCCAATTACAGTAGAGTTAAAAACTCATATTGAATCAAGGGGGAAAAAACTAAAAGATATGAATATCAAAATATATAGAGGAGTAACGACAGGATTTAATGATGCATTTCTAGTTAAGTCAGAAATTAAAAACAAAATTATTACTAAGAAACCAGAATTAGAAGATTTTTTCAAACCTATACTAAAAGGTAAAAATATCACCCGTTATAGTATAAATTGGAAGGATAATTGGATAATCAGATTCGAAAATAGGCTTTCAAAACGACTAGGAATCAAAAATGAAAAAGAATTTCAATCCAAGATGCCAAATTTGTTTGATCATTACAAAAGTTTTTTTAAGATAAAAGGAAAAGGTAAAGGATTAAAAAATAGAGATGATAGAGGAGAATTTTGGTGGGAATTAAGAGCATGCGATTATTATGAAGAGTTTGAAAAAGTAAAAATAATTGCTACAAAAGCGGCGAAAGAACCATCATTTGCATTAGATTATTGTAATTTTTATATCCTCAATACATCTTATGCAATCGTTTCAGAATCAAAAATGTTATTGGCGATATTAAACTCAAATTTATGCAGATTTTATATTCAAGAATTTATGAGTAAACTGAAATATGGTTCTACTGGCACATATGAACCAAAAATCAAAGAATTGGAAAAATTTCCTGTGACGTCATCTGAAAAACCTTTTGATGTTGTAGATTACTTACATATTAATAAAGAAGCTTTTGAGGATATAACTAATGGTTTGATATATGAACTCTACTTCAAGGAGCAATTTTACGCGGATGGATTATATCCAAAGTCGGAAAATTATCTTCATAAAGCTTTAGAAAAGTACTTGAAACCAATTCGATACAAAGAATTTTCAAAATTAGATTGGAAGCAGGAGATTGGTAAAATAACAGACAAAGAACAAGAGAAATTAAATAATATAATTAGAGAAAATAGATACCTTGTTGAAGAACTCATCAGCGCAATTGATAAGGATTCAGAAATAAAGAAATGGATGGATATTATTAAAACCCATAGATGGGTAAAAAAAATCGAGGAGAAAATTAATGACTGAACCAGTTTCTGTATTAAAAACAGGAAAACTACCTCCTTTGATTGACAATGAAAATTATTTTATGAAAAATGTTTTAAAACTTATATTCCGCAAGTGGGCTAAAAGAGCAAAAATAGCTGTAGGATATTTCTTTGCTACAGCATTTGATAATGTAGAGGAAGAATTGGAGAATTTAGACAAAGTCCAAGTCATCATGGGTCAAGAAACGAACAGAATGACAAAAGAAGAACTTAAAATTGGTGATTCTGGACGTCAAATAATTGAACAAGGATATTCAAAAGATGATGTGTTAAAGGATGTAAGTAAACACATTGATGAGATAAATTCTGAAGATGAATTGGTAAGGTTAGATGCCTTAATTAAGGGAATGATTGATGGAAAGATCGAAGTTAGGGTACGAGTTATAGAAAATGGCATTTTTCACCCAAAAGTCTACTGGTTTGATTGTCCAGAACGGGGAGGGGATATAGCTATAGTAGGTTCACATAATTTGAGTAAAAACGCACAAGAGGGCAATGAAGAAGCGAGTTCCGTAATTGTGGATCGTTTTTATACCGACGCCTGGCAAGAATGGTTTGATAAAAAATGGGAACAATCTGAACAATTCTCCGAAACTCTGATTAAATTAATTCAAGAAAATAAAAAGTATCGGAATTTCAAGAAAAAGCAAAAAAAAGAAGCTGAAAAGAAGAAAGAAGCCGAAGAAAAGGAAGAAAAATTACCATATCAATATCTACCTCCAGTTCAGTTTTTTAAGGTTCTCTTTAAAACACTTGAAAAGGATTACCTACTCGAACGAGACGATGTTCTCATTCCTTTTCAGAAAATTGATTATAATTTATGCAAAGATACGCTCCAGAAGTTTGGCGGAGTAATTTTGGCTGATACTGTAGGTCTAGGTAAGAGTTTCATAGCTGCTCGTTTAATAAAAGATTATTACGATCGGGGGCAGAAATATCTGTTAGTCGTTCCACCGAACACAATGGATCAATGGTTAGATTACCTATCTATCTTTGATATTCCTGCAAAAAAGGGAGAGAATATAATATCTATGTATCAGATCAGCCAAGAAACCTTTCCCGAGGATGAATATAAGGATTTTGATGTTGTGGTCGTTGACGAGTCCCATAATTTTCGTAATCGTGCGTCAAATAGATGGCGAAATTTCATCGATCGAATTAAAAACCGTCGAGCAGATTACATTTTACTTACTGCGACTCCAATTAATAATCGCTTTGAAGATCTATACGCACAAGTAAGTATGTTTGAAAATGAACGCTTTAAAAACGAGGAATTGTTAAATTTATATAAAGATTTCGAGAAGTTTGTAAGAGGAGATGAAAAGGACTTAACTCTACTTGATTCTATTAAGACTTTAAGGAGAAAATTAATTGTTAGAACAACTCGTCGAGATTTAAAGAGACTTTATAAAGAAATAATCATTCCAAGGGGGGGAAAAGTTGACATTAAGGATCCTATTATCTTACCACCATGCTATTATGAATTTTCCAACTTAGCGTATAAAGATTTGTTTAAGGATTTTATACCAAATTTCATACAAAAACTCAAATTACCCCACATAAGTATTCTAAATCCTTCTGCGGCTAAAAATCTTCATGGACTTTATAAAATCCTTCTTTATAAGCGAATGGAGAGCAGTATATTTTCTCTATATCGCTCAATTGAGAATTTGGAAGCAAAAAATCTTCGATTGATTGGACTTTTAAATGAAAAAGATTTAGATGAAATTCGTGAATTAGAAAAAAAGGAATATAAGAAGGAATTGGAGGATGCGGAACAGATAGAACTTTCTGCCATTGAATCATTTATTGATGTAGATTTTGAATTAAAAGAAATAGATGAAAAAACAGATAAGGAAGGATTTCTAAAGGCAATTCAATATGATATGGAAATCATTAAAAACTTTAAAGAGATATTGGAAAGACTACGAGATTCCGAGTATTTTTTTAAGGATGATAAGGTCGGAATGATAAAAGAATTTGTAAGAAAGAATAGGGATAAAAAGATACTGGTGTTTTCAGAATATTCCGACACCGCAGAATATTTATTTGAGAATATAATGGACATTTCAGATGATGATTTTATCATACGGTGTGTAACGGGAGGAACAAAGAACAAAATTTATGAAGCGATTCAGTTTAGCCCATCAAGTTATAGTGATAAATTGAAAAAGGAAGTTGGAAAGAAATTGCGTGTTCAAATCGGACCTCCTTATACTAACTTATTAATTTCTACGGATACTCTTAGTGAAGGTGTAAATCTGCAAGAAGCTGATATAGTAATTAATTATGATCTGCCTTGGAATCCTGTCAAAATAATTCAGAGAATTGGGAGAGCTAACCGTATAGGTTCAACAAAAGAAGTTTATGTTATCAACTATTTACCAGAAGATAACATTAATAGAGAAGTAGAACTGATAGAAACATTACAAGAAAAAATAGAAAACATTATTCAGATTATTGGTGCTGAGCATAGCATTCTATCCCCAGACGAGATGGTTCTGATACAACAACACGAAGCTGATGAGATTGAATTATTCCGAAAAAAACGAGAGTTAGTAGCAAATCTTGAATTAGACGAATTAGAAGAAGAAAGTGAAAGAACGAAATTAAGTGCACTAGATCAATATCTATTGGATATAGCAGAGAAAATTCCTATTAAGAAACATGATCTTGACGGTGTGGAGTTCCCAGCAAAAATTCCTTATACTATCCTGTCCTCCGTTAAAGGCTATGCCATTCTGCACTTATATGGATTAATTGTAGGTAGTGAAAAATATTATGAATATCAAATCAAAGGAGAATCAATTATAGAAGATAAAATCCCTTCTTCGAAAGATTTTCAATCACCACGATATCTTCTTATAGATGAGGATTTACAAAGACTAGAAGAATTCAAGAATACAATATTAAATGAGATTGTAATGGCACGCCGCAGAACTCAAAGAGAAGTATTTAATATAGAGCTTCAAAAAGCAAAAGGAAATCTTATAGAAAAGTTGAAAGGACTTTCAAAACATTCCATTCTGAAAGTAGCTGAACCAGGCTTTTGCAAAAAAATAAGTGACATTTCTTCAAAAATTGACACATTAAGCATCCCCTCACGATTTACAAGACGTCTCCAAATGTTTCGGACGAAATGGTTCAGAGATAACGATTGCACTGCACAAAGAAAAACCTTCCTAACAGAATTAAAAGAATTAGAAGAAGAACTCTCCCCATCCTCGGAAGTCATTACTTCAACTGAATCTATAACGGCGGCATATGTAGCTTTTACCATATATGATAAATTGGATTAATTTTTTGATTATTTAAGGTTTCAATTAAAAAAAAATAGAAATATAGTATTTTAAGGAATATGATTTGAACGCATTTTAGATAATCCAATTGTCTTTAAGTGTAGGATTTTATGTTAAAACTTTTACTTTTATTTTTTTCTTTTTTTTTAAAGTTTAAAACCACCTCTTCATTTTATGGTTTTAAAAATTGAATCCCTATAGTTTGTTCATATATTTTAATTGATATAGGTCGAGATCTTCGCTCCTTCTCTGCTTATAAGCCTGTTCTATGTTTGTTAAATCAGATCTTCTCCCTCTCATTATCTCATCAATTTATAAAAGTCATGAATCGCGTACTTTTCAGATTTGGCGAAATAAACTACAACGAAAGGTTTTAACCGTTTTATATAAGCCACTAAACCGACCTATTACATTTTAATCCTAAATTTAATGAGAGTATATGATCTTTATAGGTTAGAGGAACTCTACGAGATCCTAACAAATGACAAAATAAAGGGAATTAGCACATTAAGGAGAATAGCTACAAATAATTCTCTAATTTTTATACTAATAAATGGCCAGTCACTAATCTTTTTTACTCGATCTTAATATTCATCTATGTAATATAATTTCTGATAATCATCTAAATTGAACTCTGTCATAGATTTTGATGTAATCTTGTGAATTTTATCTAGTAATTGTACCTCCCTTCCCACTATAGGTTTCATGATTCCTACAAAATTGATTTCCCAAAATTTTTTTTAAAAAATTAAATCATAATCGGAATTCTCTATTGAGCAACCTAAAAAATATACTGCGGCTTAGAGGAATGAATGGGTAATAGATAACCACAGAACTCTACTCCTGGGGGAATTCTCTCAAATTGAGGGGCGTCATTAAGATCGCGGATCACTTCTGAAACCTCATCTATTGAACTTAGGCTACCTAAATCAACTTGACCACTTGAAGGTATTTGAAATAATAAAACAATAACTCCTAAAAAGAACAAAATTTTCTTTTTCATATTCATCACTAGATAGGTAGGTAATGCTAAATTAGTCAAAAGTATTTAAAAGAAAA
>LAZR01001923.1_pt1 | contig 12552 bp, 11 predicted proteins | sample 329461 | NCBI WGS metagenome assembly LAZR01 (sample SAMN03002196, study PRJNA259156) | marine sediment metagenome | biome: sea floor; feature: Hydrothermal impacted sediments; material: marine sediment; isolation source: Loki non-amplified sample from Loki's castle hydrothermal vent sediment ...
GAAGCCTTTGTAACTGGAACTGTTTTGACAGGTATATCTTCTAAGTTCTTTGCCCGTTCTATCCCGCTTTTTACCAAAATCTTTGCTTTCTCTAAAGCCTCTGAGTTATGTGTTGTACACCATGAAACATGTTCTCGTACATTTACCATTTGGAAGTAATAGGGACTAAGACCTGTCTTTTTAATCGTGCTTCGATAAATAGGTTCGTGTGTGCGTGGTGTTCATGCAGCAGCGACAATACGATTCAAGTTTTTCTCTTTGATATCTGCCATAATTTCATTCTGCGCAGCTTCAGTTCATAGAAAAGCGTTCTTCTTTGATAATACAATTTCATCCCCTAAACTCTGAGCATAATCTACGAGCTCATTAACATCTATTTTGCTTTTAATGTTAATTCCTCATTCGCAAGAATAAAATCCAATCCGTAGTTGTTCATTTTCTTTATTATCACTAGTATCATTCCGTTGACTATTCATTTTTTACACCTTTTTTAATTTTCCACCTCAATTATTGACGATCAATTTCATTATAAAGTTGATTTTTATTTTCAAAATTAAATCACTTCTAATTTAAATTTTATTGATTTTAAAACTTTTAATACTTTTTGTTTATCAAATTAAACAAGTTTTTGTGGATTACTTACTTAGTAAACCATTTTTATTAGAATCGGTTTTGAAATTTCGGAGAGTATTAGAAATTAAGATGATGAGTGATCAATAAGTATAGTGTAAAAAGGTTATCGAAATTATGTAGTTCAAACAGCATATTACCCATTCTAATCCTGATTTTCTAATAATCTCTTCATATTTCACCTTGTGTTTTGCGTATTCATCATCTTGGTTTGAATTGATGAGATCAGTCAGTTTTATTAACGAGTTTCTTAATCTATCCCCATTGATAGCTACTGAAGAAGTAAAAATAGATTTTGGTTTTTGTGGTTATAAGAATTCATGCAACACTATATTCTCTTTTTATTTTTATATTTCTTCCTTATCACTAGTGAGACTGTGAGAACACAAATTAATCCAATTATTATAACTATAACCACAATTAAATTAGTTAAATTGAATCCGTCTAAATCTGGTCCAAAAACATTTATAATGAGCGTATATTCAGGAGTTTTTCGCGTATTACTTCCATCAAATCCAACTCCTCTTACATAAACGTGGTAACTGCCAGTTGAAGATGGAGCCGTTATTGAAAATGTTCGAGTCTGAGGGTCATTATTACTTGCCCAGAAAGCTTTATACATTAGATCTCCGCTAGACCAACTACTGACTGTACCATTCTGAGATCCATCGGGCACTGGTTCTCCAATATTCGCATCATCTTGCCAAAAAACCCAAGCGAAATAAGTTCCAGCGCTAAAACCCATAATTGTAATGTTTATATCAAAAGACGTAGATGTTGCAGTAGAAATTGATCCTCTAAAATTTTGAACATTGTCAGTCATATTCGTATCTATTTTAAATATACTCCCTATTTCTGTATGACAACTGCATCCATCAACTCGGTCTCGAATATAATCATTTCTACCTGTTATGAAACTTATTGATAACGTTAAAGTAATCATTGTAATGAATATCGCATTTAAAAGCCATTTTTTTTTCATGCTTTAATACCTCCTATAAAAGCTGTTATTAGATTTAAAATATTTTGAATAAAAATAATAAAAAAAAAATTAATGGTTTAAGAATTTACGCTCTTCTTCTTTTCAGGAAAATATATACAGCTGTAGCACCCATAATGCTTCCGATTATTATTGTTAAATCGAACCCAGGAATAGCAGGAGGAGGAGGGGGAGGAGTTCCATAATATTTATCAATTGCTTCTTGGTAAGTCTCGGTTGGTGAAGTGTATCCACCATTGAAACTTGACCGCGAACCTGCCAACATAAGCTCGTTAGCTGCGTACATTCCTAAGTCGGTGTAGTAAGTATAATCTGTTGTTGACCATGTACCTGTCGCTGAATTAAGTTGGATTAACCCAGCAGGCATCGGAGCAGTACCATAAGTAGCACCATTTGCAGTTTGCATTGGAGGTGCTGGGATGCCATCACCATCAGCTTGTCCTCCCGTGGCATCTGCTTCTGACTGTTGAAAGCCAGAATTGTCTACAGCTTCTTCAAAGAATTGTACGAGACGATAATGAGATATTGGTTTCGTAGTTGCATTACCGAGTGCCATTATCTCACGTAAAGCCCCAACAACAGCACCAATACTTTTTGGAGTATATACATAGGTCGTAGCTCCTTCAGAACTTTTATAGACACGATTGTTGTCATCCCATAATTGTCTTTCCAGGAAATCGAACGCAAGATGTGCAGTAATTTTATATTTTGCATCATTAGTCACCCGATATGCTGCTAATAGACCTCGGATTGCTCCGGCTTGTGTTTCTAAGGTTTTTGCTGAAGTTGAAGCTGAACCTGCTGATAAATCATAGCTATTTTCAAAACCACCATCAGTTGGATCCTGAAGGTTGTTAATAAGAAAATCTGCTTGATCTATTATGTACGTATTTTGGCTGAGCATGTTCATTGTTACACTACTCCATTCCTCTAATGCAGCAATTGTAAGTCCCGCATCGACAGTAGTTATGATATTTCCAGGAGTTAAAGTCCCAGGGCTGTAAGTAGAAGTATCTACGAATGTTTTGGAAATATTGTTCCAATGACCGTTTAATAGCGTAGACCATATTGTCATTGCTAGACCTTTCGATAAGTCCTCTGGACCTGGCATTCCAGTTTGAATCTTGTTCCCTGGAAATGGCTGTTGTCCCATTCCAGTTCCATTGAAAACATCGTCTTGTGCTGGATCAGCAGACCACCCGTGGAATCTTGCGCTCATCCATAATAATGACAATTGATCCCATAGTGTACTTGAACTATCGACCACGGAATAATTTTCAGGTTTTGGCATCGGCATCATACCACCTTCAGGTATGAAAGTATTGTTGATATCATAGGTGTATCGATGTGGAAAATAATGAGTAGAGGCATCAGTCATCGGGTCAAGCCCCATATCAAGCATACCTGAAGAAATATTCACCGCAATCATTCCTTTTAGGAGCTTCATCTTGTTAATAACTTCGGCTGTCAAAACAAAACCACGGAAACCTTGTGTATTCCAATCCATTCCATTAGTTGGTCCCAAACCTAATGCTATAGTAGCCCCTGCCTGCGTATAGTTTAGCATGGGAGATGTATCAGGTGGTAATTGAGTTTCAGTACCACTTATTATATAATGGTTCGCACCAAGAAAATCTTCAGCCCATAATACATTTTTCAAGCCGGCTTGACCCAAAACAGCTGGATAAAGGTCCTTATCGGCACCTGAGAGGTCCCATCTCAAAGTCGTGAAATTTTTCGCAGAATTAATAACATCTACAGGTTGGGCATATTTTGGTGTTGCAGACGCAAATTCCGCAAAAATTACCCAAGCATTTATTGCTGGACCTCCAGCAGTCAAATTTGCGGCAGTACCGACTTTCATCATCATCATCGTCATATTTCCCATAAAAGACGGATTATATACCATGTGGAGACCCATACCAGACATCATTACCGTATTTCCGAGATAATATCTTGAATACCAGTAACTTTCATTCGCAACGACTCCCCAGCTTTTTGTAGGCCCTGTATTTGTAGCTGCAATCGCAAAATTTGCTGAGAACCCTTGGATTAAAAAAATGCTAATCAAAACTGTTAAAATTAATCTATTTCTTTTCATAATTTTTTATCAATTTTTAAAATTTTTTAGTGATATTATATATTATTTTAAGGTTCTATATAAACTTAGTTTTTTTAAAGTATTATTAATTATTACTTTAAAAAACGATAATGAAAAAAAAAAAGGTATGTGATTTTTAGGTTTTTATCATGAAATGTTAATTAAAGAAAGAAATGCAGGATTGATTTTATAAAACTTTAAAACCTTGAAAAAATTTGATTTAATATCAGATTAGGCATCTAAAGAATATATAAAAGAAGAATTGATATTTAAAAATATAAAAATTAATCAGTAAATCCTCAATTTATGAGTTTAGGAAAAGAAATTGAAATAAGGGACGAACTAATTAGAATCTTTAATGACGTTCAAGGAGATAACGTTTATGGTTTTATTCTTGATGTTGTATTAAAAGTCTTAGAAAGTACTTACGGTGTATTTTGCTATCTAAACTACGATAGTGAAATCGTTTGTCTAATCATAGAAAAAAAATCTTGGACTGAGCATCAATTACCTGAAAAGGCAATGCTTCTAACTCAAGATAATTGGAAAGATATTTGGGGACGATCTGTTCTTGAAAAAGATACATTTGCTTCGCATGATCCATTTAATATACTTGGAAGTAAAACTGTTATTCAAAACCTACTAGATGTCCCTATTTCGCATCGAAAGACCGTTCTAGGTCATATACTTATCGCAAATAAATCATCAAATTTTACTGATAAAGATATAAGTCTATTAGAAACTATTACAAATTATATTTTCCCTCTGTTAAAGTTAAGATTAAAACAGGAGAATACTCAAAAGAAATTAAAAGAATCCAAAAGAGCCTTAAAGAAATATAAGGAAAAATTTGATGAAGTGGATAAACAAATATTGTATCAATTATATTTAGATGGAAAAAAAAGCCCACTTCATATGGAAAGTGATGTTTTTAAAGCAAATAAGAAAAAGATGAGTCATGTGGGAATAAAGAATCGAATAGCAAAATTATTGGATTCTAAGACTTTAAACATTCAAGGAAATGTAAATTTTAAAAAAATTGGGGTTAAAGCCGCTTTTATTAAGTTTGAATTTGAAAACTTTGATTTTATTAATGATTTTATTGAGAAGTATACTCATTGTCCCCGAGTGTTTATGATATCAAAAATTACTGGCCAATTTCATATTATAATATGTGTAATGGGCATGAGTTTAGCAGAGATAAATGATTTTGTTAATCAGCGAATTTTAGAGGATAAAAAACAAATTAAATCATCAAGTACGGTGTTTGCTTCAGAATTGATAAAGCCACAATTCTTTCCTCTAAAGATAGTTGGAGATTTTTATGAAAATATATATTTAAATAAAACCTGCAAAGCATTTTCTAAAAATCTCTGTAACGGATGTAATATTTTAAAATTTGACGGAACCTAAAAAAAAGGAATGATGTTTTTTTAGAAAAAGGTATAATTTTTGTTATTTTTGGTTTTTGGGGTTGACTTTTCATTGCATTTATGATATTTTTCGTCCCCCCTACATTTACAGATTCAGCAAATTTAGGTTTTTTATCTGCAAGGGGAGGAATAATAGCTGCTGTATGAATAACAACATGTTGACCTTCAACAGCTTTCTCTACATCCTTAGGGTTACGTAAATCACCCCATATTATATCTATCTGGTCTTTATATTTAGAAGCAATCCTACGATTTTTTTTGTTATAGATATCAAGAACTCTGATACTATAGTTTTTTCTAATTAGTTCTTCTAAAGTACTTAACCCAACATTACCGAATGATCCAGTTAATAAAATTTTCAATAAAATTACCTTTAATCCTAAATATCACTTACTTATTAACGACTGAAATTAATGAGCATAACTCATATATTCTTGTTAGGGCAACTTTTAATCTTTTGATGTAAAATATAATTAACCCTTAATAAACTAAAAAGAGAATTCATATATATGATCTCGGGTTGCAATCGCAACCTATAAAAGTTTGAAAAATGAAAGTTAAATAACGAATAATGAGAATAAAAATCTAAAAGAGCAATTAATTCAAAAAAAAAAATAGAAAAGCAAACAAAATTTCTACTATTCATATCTATTTAACAATAAGATTGGATATAACCTAAAGTTCATAAGCCATTTTTTAGTTCATTCTTAAATTTTGTAAAGATATCTTTCTTGAAAAACGTTAGAATATCTAGATCTTTCTGAATAATTTCATATACTTTTTCATTATTGATTTCCATATAGAGGTGACCTAACAGGTTTCTAAATTTCACTAAAGCGATGATATCATCCTTTCTTTTTATGTCAATTATTTCTAAATTTGATAAATTCTCAAAAATTTCACTATAAGTCTCAGGTTTTCCACTTTTGTTTAAAGAAAGAATATGAGCACCAATATCAATGCATATATTTATAGAAACTACTAAAGCTCTTTGAGCGCTTAATTGTAGAGTTAAATCACTTAGGAACTTTTTTTTCTCAACATCTTTAATCTCGCGTAGTTTCTCTAATAATATATCTAATCTATCAAACCTTTTTAGAACTAGATCTCTGTTAATATTCATCTCCTAATACCTCTTGTATAGAAATCCTATCAAATTCATCCAACATTGGTTTGATATCTAAATATTGATTCATAACTTTTAGTTCATACTCATCCTTGAAATTAATATCCTTAACATAGAGAGTTCTCGCATTCTTTATTACTTGGAATAAAAAACGAGGTGAAGAATTGTTTATCACACGTAAATCAACTTCAATTTTATAACTATAAATTTCTTCAATTTTGGAACAAAGTTTGGCAAAATAAAGTGGAGATTCTTTAAAATCGTTTTCTAAAACTATGCCTATGTCAATATCGCTAAATTCGTTTTGTAATTCTTTTGCATACGATCCATAGAGATAAGCTATTTGGATTTCGCTGAATTGCATAAATAATGCATCTACAACAGATTTTAATTCTTCAATTTGTACAATTTTATACTTAGGTCTTTTCATTTAAATAAATTTAAAGAGAAATTTATAATGCTTTATCTAAGTTAAATTAGGTTATTTACATATTTAAATTGTAATCCATTTATATGGACACTTTTATTCCTTTGATGTAAAATATAATTAACCCTTAATAACGTAATAAAAGAGTTCATATATATGATCTCGGGTTGCAATCGCAACCTATAAAAATTTGAAAAATGAATGTTAAATAACGATTAATGAAAATTCACTATCTAAAAAAGCAATGAAAATTATACGACTGCAAATTCCGGGAAATTTCCTTGAATATATTGGGTTTGCTGAATTGTTTCAAGAACTTGAATTTGTTGAAATTTTAAATGCGTTCCAATATGACCAAACCCATTTTTTTGCTCTTCAAAAAATTAGATTTAAGTCAAATTCAATAAAAATTATAGACCGTGTAATAAAAGAGCAATTCAAACCACAATTTTTTAAGTTATTGAACCAGACGGGGAATGAGATAGTATGTATAATGAGGCAGAGCAGATCCACAGGATTTTTCCCGATCATAGATGCTGGACCATGGGCACTTTTATTCCCCATCCATATTTCTCAGGATTTGCTGCTAATTAACATTATATGTCAAAACGAATATATCAATAAATTATTCGATGATATTTCATCCTTTACTGAAAACTATATAATTATAGGGATGACTGATGTGGATAAACTAGACAAATTTGATAATACGCTCTGGAGATCTGCAATACCTTTTCCAGAATTTACAAAACGTCAGAAAGATATTGCAACTTATGCTGCTAAACATGGTTATTTTAGTTCACCTAAAAAAGTAAGTGCATCCAAAATAGCAGAACATTTTAGAATTTCAGTTTCAGCAGTTAATACACTTTTAAAGAAAGCAGAAAATATAGCGATGGAGTTTTTTTTTGGAAAATATTAATTCCTGTTTCAACAATCCAACTATGAGTAAAAGCTAATTTTTCTCAAATTTTAACGGATTTGATAATCGGAAACTGTGTTTATGTCACATAACAAACTTTTTTATATATAATTATTCTATTTTGATCATAGTAAGAGATATAAATAATAGATTTGAAAAAAAAAAGAATTACTTATGTGAAAAAGGCTTATTTAATGGAGAAAACAAAAATTCGCCCACGGGAAATATACCAGAGAAGTGAGGAATTTGGATTATTGTCTTCAGCAAATATGTTAATAGGTATCATAGAATCAGATAACGATAATAAAAGAAGACTAGAATCGATCAAATATTTAGCTCTAATAAGTGATAATTCGACAGAAATAAAAGAAGGGTCTTTTACTATATTTGAAAATTTATTAGTATCTTCAGATCAAGTTGTAATTAAGAGTGAAGCTGCAAAAGCACTTGGAAGGATTAAACATGAAAAAGGATTAAAGCCATTAAAATGGATATTGGAACAAAACCAAATTAATGATCAAATAAAATTGTCTGCTTTAAAAGCAATAAAGGAAATCAGATTTCATGAACCAGAAGTTGAACTCTTTATCCATGAATTAGATGATAGTTTTAAGCCAATAAGAGATTTTGTTTCAGTTCAATTATTAGGCTTAAGTCCAAATAAGTTAGTAGATTTATTATTAGATTCGTTAAAGAACAGAAGCCTTTCAAATTTTCACAAAATGGAATCGATTAAATTACTCGCACATAAACTGTCAGGTATTAACAATATAAGAATAAAGAAACCTGAAATTTTAACAAATTTAATCTTTTACAAAAAGGCTCTGCTTAGCGCTATCATCCAGATCTTAAGTAAAGATGATATGGAATTGATGAATTCCGCTTTCATAATATTGAAATTATTGGAAAAAGAAATTGAGACTGATTTAATAAGGCTATTATTAGTTGATGATATAGTAGTAAAGAAAAACGCAACAATTTTGATTGGTAAATTAAAACTTAAGAATGCCGTCGATTTACTCATAACGAATTTAGATGATATTGATAATGAGGTTAGCATCGCTTCTATTGAAAGTTTAAGCGAAATTGGAGATAAATCGGTTGTACCTGAGCTTTTAAACATTTTAGATATTGAAGATTTGAATGCCGATTTAGACATGAGACTTTATATTGCAGATGCAATTAAAAAGATTTATTTTACTAATAAGGACGCTTCTTATGATTGTTTATACTCATGTCTAAACAGACAAAATACTGCAATAAGAGAGAGCGTTGCTTTCATCTTAGGAGAAATAGGTAATGATGAATTTGTAAACCATTTAGTTGATTTATTAAGCGTTAAAAATGTAGACATCCAAAAAAGCACTATTATCGCGCTAGGAAAAATAGGAAGCGTTGCTCCTTTAGATAATTTAATTAAAATTTTGGAAGATAGAAATTCTTACTGGCTAATAAAGAAGGTTGCTGTGGATGCAATATTTAACATATTCCAAAATAATTGGTTCAAAACAAGAGGCGATGAAAAAGTTATCAGAAGACTATTAAAAAAAAATCTTGCGATGCTAGTCAGCTATTTGGGAAACACAGCAGAAGAAAACTATAAAGTTAAATTAAGCCTAATAAAATTATTAGAAACTTATGGGAATGAACAATCTTTAAGTGAATTACTTAAACTGGTAAACGACTTCCACAGAGTTGTCAGAATTCATGCTTCTAATGCCATAAAAAAAATTCAAGAAAGAATTGATTTAGAAAACACTGACGAATAATTTCCTTTACTCAAATTTGTGACCTATTTTTATTTTTCTTAAATTATTTTGTTCGAAGATTAATTTGGAAAAAAGGTCAAATATGAATACCTTTTGATTATATCCAGAAGAAACAAAAGGGGAAAAATACAAATTAATTCCCTTTATTCTACTTTTAGACTTATTTTTAAACAAGAGATAATTAGTTTTTTATCACCATAGTAATCTTTTTCTTACAAAATCTATTATAATTATTTGATATTTTCAATTTTTTAATTATCAATATTGAGTTTCTAAAAAATTATTATGACAGAAGATAAAACTGAAGATGAGAAATCTAAATCCCAGTATGAATATTCCTTTGATTACATTTCAAAGAAATTAACTGGGAAGAAAGACAGCTATGGACTTTTAGTTAAAGATATTATTCGAACCGGAATTTGCACGGAATGCGGAACTTGTGCAGCAGTTTGCCCAGTTCTGGAATGGGACCAAGTTGCGGGGCAACCTAAACTGATTGGGAAATGTAACGGTTGCGGAATTTGCTATAATCAATGTCCACGAACAATCACAGACCCTATTCAGTTAATGGGAGAATTTAAATCGGGATACGTATCAAATACTAACATCCCGGAGGTGATTGGTGGACAGGATGGTGGGACGGTGACGACTTTATTATGTTATCTATTTGATGAGCATTTAATAGATGCTGCGATTGTAACTATGAGGGACCCAAAACACCCATGGATGCCTGCTGCCCAAATTATAACAAGTAAACCTGATGCGATAAGATCTTCGGGTTCAATTTACACTCATTCTCAAACGGTAGAAGCTTTAATGGAAGCTGTGCGTCAAGAATATCGTTCAATAGCTTTTGTCGGTACTCCTTGCAATATTGATGCTGTCAATAAAATGATAAATTCACCGGCAGGTATGCTTCGTTATTTTATGCGCGCAAATGTTTTTAAGATTGGGATATTTTGTATGGATGCCTTTTCAACAGAAACGCTTTACCCTAAGTTCGAGGAAGATGGAATTGACTTATCCAAAGTCGTTAAAATGGATATAAATAAGGGTAAATTTCATATATATTACGAAAATCAAGATGAACCAGTTAAATCGTATCCAATCGGTTCATTACATAAGTATAAATCTCCTAGTTGTACTTTTTGTACGGATTTGACCGCTGAAAATGCTGATATCTCTGTAGGTTCAGTTGGAAGTGGAGCTAAGAAAAACACTGTTTTTGCAAGAACAGGTATAGGCGCGGAAATAATAGAAGATGCCGCAAAAAAAGGTTATCTAATAATGGAACCGTATAATGCAATTAATTTAAATGCGGTGTTAAATTTAAGTAAGAGAAAAAAGGCAGCCCAGTATAATGTCCAGAGAAGAAAAGTGTTTGTCGTAAGAGATGTTTTAGGAGAAGATGAAGAAGAATCGAATATCGAAACTATGCCGGAGGTTGAAAAACCACAACCTCTAAAGGGAACTCGAAGAGCTATTAGTGTGTCAAAAAAATTAAATGAAAAAGATAAGACCTTAGATCTCACGATTACAAATACAGTTGGTTTTGCATTAGACGACATAAAAATTAGGGTTGCAGCTGTTGACGAACTTTTTGAAACTAAACCATGGATAACAACGATAAAAGAACTCTTTCCATTTGAAAATATTGAAATACCCTACCCACTAGAAACCTTAGAAGGAAGCGTATTAGTTGAGGCAACATCGAAGACTTATGGAAAAATTTTCTCTCGAACTTTGAAATACTCAGCAGAAAAAAAATAACACAATCCTTTTATTATCAAGGAAAATAATAAAGTATTAAAAAAATTATATTTATTTTAGATTCTATATATTAAATTATGTTTAAACTTAAACTAAATATCAAGAAGGTGTGGTTCTCTTAAAAATTAGCCTTATTGGACTAGCTGGATGTGGTAAAACAAGTCTATATTTAGTGGGATTTACAGAAGCAACACCAGAGCAGACAAAATCATTATCTCCTACAATTTTATATGAAACTCGTCGTCATCCATTTTTAGGATTAAATGTGGGCATCTGGGATATGGGTGGTCAAGAACAATACAGAAAAGATTACATGGAAAACACAGAACCCCTAAAAGGGACAGACATTCTTATCCCTATAGTGGATTTACACGATCCTGATAATTTTGAAAAGGCAAAAGAGTATTTTCTTGACCTATTAGATATCTATAGAAAAAATAATGAGAAACCAAAGATTTTTCTCTTTCTACATAAATTTGACGTTCAGAATTATCAGAAAGAGCTTTTAGATACAAATACAAAGAAGGCAAAGGAAATTTTCTTAGACCTTTTCAAAACATATGATTTTGATTTTACTTTTACAAGTATTTTTGAGCAAGATAAATTGGCCAAGGTATTTAGAAACCTATTAATGACTTCTTATGCAGAATTAAAGAATAATGTTGAAAGAGCTGATAAGCAACTTGAAGAAATTAAAGCAAAAATTATTATTTCTGATATATCTGGAAATGTCCTTTCTCATAATATTCCGGGTGTAACAAGTGGTTTAACTCTAAGAAGTGATCTAAGAGATTTCATTAATGCAAGTAATGTCATACGAGAAAATATTTTCATGAATGATTCCGCTAATTTTAGAGGAGAAGATGAGGATGGAAAGGTGATTGAATTATTTATTTTTAAATATATAATTTCTGTATTAATTATGAAGTCAGGAGAATTAGATACGGAATCTCAAGATAAACTAAACATATTACTAAAAGATATGAAATTGTTTGCTGATTTGATTATTTCACGTCATACAGACTAAACAATCCCTTTTTTGTCTTTTTAATAATGAAAAATGTGGGAGAGAAAGAAATTGTTATAATAAAGAATAATCAATTACACATCTACGATTTATTAAAAAAAAATTTAATAAAAACCAATCATATAGAAATTAATATTTTTGCTTTTAAGGAATTTGATAGAATTAAAATTATCTCGTTCAGAGAATAGTTCTACATTTATTGGAAGTAAATTAAAGGTAGTAGCACGTTATATTTTCGAAGAAGATACGTCGATATTATGGAGTGGTATCACGCTATTAACAAATCCCCCGTGTGCGAAAGAACTCCAAATTTTAAAAGAGGAAATATTTTCAAAGGGTTTTTTTGA
>LAZR01001924.1_pt1 | contig 12548 bp, 12 predicted proteins | sample 329461 | NCBI WGS metagenome assembly LAZR01 (sample SAMN03002196, study PRJNA259156) | marine sediment metagenome | biome: sea floor; feature: Hydrothermal impacted sediments; material: marine sediment; isolation source: Loki non-amplified sample from Loki's castle hydrothermal vent sediment ...
CAATAGCCAAAGATATTTCATGAAATTGTATTTAAAAAAAATCTTAATAAAATTACATAAAAAAACTTGAACTATAATTAAAAGATATTCATTATACTCTTTTACTTGTGAGTAAAAAAAGGATTAAGGTTTGATAATCTAAACATTATCTAAACTAATTTCATTAAATTCTAATTTAGGCAATAAAGAATAATTAATCTATCAATTACTTATTGATCTATATATGTAAGAGGAAAAAGCTTATTGGTTCAATGAAAAAGATAAATAGGTCAATAAAAAGAAAAAAAGAATTAATTTATTTATTCAAGTCTTTAAACCGAGATACATCCAAATTGAAAATGTTGACATCACCACTCTTACGAATCCTATAGCAATTCCGGGGGGAATAATTGAATCTAGAGCACCACATACAACAAAAAGAGTAAATCCAAATCCAAGATAGAAAAACTTTTTTCTAAGCTCACCAGTTGACTGTTTTGCTTTAATAAAGAAGCCAATCCCTTCGAAGACTAATGTAGCAACTAAGAATACTGCAACCATTAGAAATGTCGGATGAGTACGAACAAAACTTGCATCTATTAAGTCCTCACCAGGATTATCTAAAATCCATGTAAATGAATCAGTTGTTTGAAACCATAAAAAAAATTCGAATATTACACCTAAAACTATAAAAATCCCAACGAAAATCCATTTTCTTTTTGGAAAGATAAGTTCCCCACCCAAATAGATCGAAAAGACTAAAGCAGGAGCAACCCAAAGATAGCTTAATATGGAATATGTTGAAACTGGACTAATATTCGCACGCGTTAATAAAACCAAAAATAAATCAACTGTTGGGCCAAGCCATAAAAAGCCAACGAAAATCATTGCGATACCCGCAACAGAAAGAAGCTTTGCTTTCAATTTTACAGATTTATACAATGAAATTAACCCAAAGCTTACGGAGGAAAGAATAATAAGAGTCGCGGTTAATCCATCTATCCAGCCAATAAAAGAGACCATTTTATTTTACACCTAATTTAAAGTTTAAATTTCTAATTTTTAAAATTATATAATTATTTATTTTATTTTTATTTATAAATATAGTTTTTATGCTAAAAGAGTTTGAAATAATTTGGGCTCATAGTGATAAATTTTTATGATTGGGTTCCATTTTTTGTTCTAGTTATTTTTTTTTGTAAAAATATGCAGCATTTTCTTGATTTTCATCTTTGTATTCTAACTTTAGCATATATTCCAAACATAACCTAAAACCTTTGAGGGATTAAATGTGAGATATAATAATAGCACCATTTTTTGCTGTTTTAAATACATGTTTAAGGTATTTTTGCATTGTAGGTAAGGAATAAATATATATAAAATCACACTTTTTTAAACTCAAAGTATAAAAATCTCCTTGTATAATTCTTATTTTTCTTAAATTTCTTTTCTTTTGTTGTATTCCTCGTTTTAATGATTTTATTGTATTTTTAGCCTCTTTTATTTGAGTAGGATCAATTTCAATTCCAATAGATTTTACTCCATAGTTCAATTCGCTAAAAATAACAACTTGACCAATCCCAGAACCTAAATCAATAAAGATTTGTTTAGAATTTTTTTCTAATCCAAAGTGATTTTCGAGAGCCCTGAAAATATATAGAAGATATTTTTTTTTAGTCTCTAGGAAGGGTAAATCTAATTGAGAATGGAATTTCTCATACTCTCTATCGTACATCTTGAGGATTCAACTTTATCGCTAAGATTTGAATTGTTTAACAATAATTAAATATTTGCATTGATCATGAAGTCTCTCCAAGAGGTTTGTATGCTTTTATTGTGTGTTGTTGGATGATTGTTTAGGGGATGTAAGACTCTCCTTAATTGAGGCCATAAATTCATAAGAATGATGTCTAAAATATTTATTATATAACCTAGCATAATAGCCTGCTCCCGTATGACCTACAATAGCAACTTTTTCACCGGGTTGTATTACCAAATTAAAATTTTTAAATACAGGCTTATCAGGTATGTATCCAAATCCTAAATTATCAAATTCAATTTTACCTTTAATCTCATTTAGAACGAAATTTCCTTGTTTTATATAAGATTGAGAAGCTTGAAGAGCGAAAATTGTTTCCGCTGCATATTTTTTGAGTTTACTAACCAATATTTTTATTGTTGAGTTTAAATCTTGCAAATTAATCTCCAAGTCAAAGTGGGGAAACTTCTTATCCCTTATAATAAATTTTAGCAGATATTTAATCAGATTAAACTGTGTTTTCGATGTTTTTTGAATTTAGTTTCTTTTTGCATATTTTATGAATCTAATAATATATTTTAATTCAATGAAAATGATCTTATATTGATGATTCCTATGACAGATTGCATCTTTTGTAAAATCATAAGCAACAATATCCCATCTAGCAAAGTTCATGAAGATCAAATATGTATAGCCATTCTAGATATTCAACCGGTCAACACGGGGCACGTATTAATCATCCCAAAGGAACACCACAAATTAGTCATCGATTATCCCAATGAAATTATCTCTCACATTTTTATTATCGCTCAAAAAATAAATAAAGCTTTGAGAAAAACAGAGATAAAATGTGAAGCAATGAACTATTTACTTGCCGATGGGGAGATTGCAGGGCAAGAAATTTTCCATACTCACTTACATATTATTCCAAGGTATCAAGATGACGGCTTCGGGTTAAGATTTTCAAAAAGATATTTTTCTGAGAAACCCGATAGAAATGAGTTAAATAAAACTGCTGACATGATCAAACGTAATTTGAATTTGTAAATATTAATTTTTTTACTTAATTTTGATATATAGTTTTAAGATTTGATAACTCGTAATAAAGATTAAAGTTGATGAAATATGGCACTAAAAGAAGAAATAGATTCAAAAATAAACAAAATTATATCCAAGTGGAAAAATACTAAAAGTAAAAAGATGTTCGGTGGATATGGTTATTATCTAAATGGAAATATGATTGCAGGTATTCATGGGAAGAACTATGTCCTTCGTTTAGGGGAAAATATGACTAGGACTGCGATTAAATTACCTATTTTCAAAAATTTCAGAGTGTCAGGAAAAATTAGAATAGGATGAGTCATAGCTGAACCCGAAGTATTTTCAGATGATGAAATTTTACTTGAATGGTTAAAAAAAGCAAAAAATTTCGTAGAAACCCTCCCACCAAGATAAACATGTTTTATCGGTAGGAAAGTTATTTAAGTTTTATTATTGATAAAAACTCATATGATTGATGCCTGAAGTAAGTATTATATAACCTTGCATAATAACCATTTTTTTTCAATAACCTTTCATGGTTACCTTCTTCAACAATTTTTCCATGGTCTAATACAATTATCCGATCAACGTTTCTTACAGTAGTAAGTCTATGAGCAATAACAATAGTAGTTCTTCCTTGCATTACTCTTTCCATTGATTCCTGAATTTGAACTTCTGTGAAAGGATCTACTGATGCTGTTGCTTCATCTAGTATTAAAATCGATGGATTCTGTAATAAAACTCTTGCAAATACAATTAATTGTCGTTGGCCCATTGAAAGAACTTTACCTCTTTCTAATATATATGTTTTCAGCCCATCATCAAAATTTTTTATCCATTCCATGCCACCTGACTGTTCTAAAGCCCATATTACATCTTCATCAGATGCATCTGGTGAACCATATTTTACGTTGTTTTCAATCGTATCCGCCCAGAGGAATGGAACCTGGGGAATGAATCCTATAGATTTCCTATATTCCGAAAGTGAAATATCACGTATACTATGACCATCTACTCGCACATCTCCTGATTGAAATTCGTATAATCGGAGTAAAATCTTAGTCAAACTTGACTTACCTGCTCCGGTGTGGCCTACAATAGCAACATTTTCTCCTGGTTGGATTACCAAATTAAAATCTTTGAATACAGGTTTCTCAGGCACGTATTCAAATCCTAAATTTTCAAATTCAATATTTCCTTTTATCGAATCTAAAACATAATCTCCTTGCTTAATATAAGATTGAGAGTCTTGAAGAGCAAAGATTCTCTCTGCGGCTGATAACCCTTCTTGAAATTGAGGCCAAAAACTAGCAATTTGAAGTATAGGTGCAAACATAATTAGCGAACTTTGAAGAAATAAATAAATATCTGAACCACTTAGCTCTCCTTGGAGGATAAAATTACCTCCAAAAAAAATCAATAAAGCATAAAGAACAGCGATGAGAATGTCTAAACTAGGAAAGAGTATTGATAAATACAAAGCCCTACTCATGTTCACTCGATAGGATTGGTCATTGATTGCTTGAAAATTGTCAAATTGACTCTCTTCTTGACGAAAACTTTTTATAATTTGAATTCCTGCCATCGATTCTTGTACAAAAGCATTCACTTGTGCTAAGGAACGTTGACCAAAAACTGATTTTCTTCTTGCTATTTTACGAAAAGAAAGTGTAAATGCAAAAACTATAGGTACGACTAACATAAATACTCCAGTTAACAAGGGACTTATAATGATCATAGGAATGAGTACAATCATAAACATTAGGAATGAAGAAATTAATTCTGTAAACATAGTAACTGATCCACCAAATTTTTGTCCATCTGAATTTATTCTACTTACAATTCTACCTGTTGGATATTTATCGAAGAATGATAAATCTTGCTCAAGAACTCTTAAATTAGTTTGTCTACGTAAATTATAGCATACACCATATACCATTCTATTCCCTGTCCGCCTGTTTACATAGTTAAAAACGTATCCCAATGAATTTAAAATTAAGGTATTGATTATAAAAAAGACTAAAAGAAAGGGATCTGATTGCGTCTCTAATTGCTTAATTATTAAACTCATAAGAAAGGGAGTTAACCCATAAGATACTGATGATAGACATACAAAAATAATTACAATTGTCATAGAACGTTTATATGGTTTAAATAGTTTTATAACTCTTGAAAATAATTCTCTATCTGTATAGATTCTGTCATAGCCTTCTTCACCTAATCCAAAATAACCCATTCTTTTAGACATTCTATTTAGACCCCTCCCAAAAGTTCATCCAAAGTTTTGTCAAATCTCTTAATAAAGATTTTTTGATACTCTTTTGAGTTTTTTAGTAAGTACTCATGCGATCCTTGATCAACAATCTCACCTTGATTTAGCACAATTATTAAATCTGCCCATCTAATCTGAGAAAGCCTATGAGTTATAATTAAGGTAGTTCTTCCGTGTAAAATCCTGAAAATAGCCTTTTGAATTCTTTCCTCGGTTTCTGAATCTATAGAGGAGCTAGAATCATCCAAGATTAATATTTTTGGATCTGTCAAGAAAGCACGAGCAATTGCAACTCGTTGACGTTCTCCACCACTTAATTGAACTCCTCTTTCTCCAACTTCAGTATTATATTGATCTGGCAAATCTTTTATAAATTCATGAGCCTGGGCCTCTTGTGCAACAGTTATTACTTGTTCCATAGTTGAATCCCGCCCAAAGGAAATGTTATCAAAAATTGAGTCTGAAAAGATAAAAATATCTTGTTCAATATATGCAATTTGGTCGCGAAGAGATTGGAGAGAAAAATTTCTGATATCAATCCCATCAATTGAAATTCGACCCTTATCAACTTCATATAACCTTGAAATCAATTTTGTAAGTGTTGTCTTTCCAGAACCTGTCGTCCCTACTATAGCAATAGTCTGTCCTTCTGATACTTCAAAATTTATATTTTTTAGAACTTTATTTTGGGTACCTGGATAAGAAAAGGTAACGTTCTCAAATTTTAAATGACCTTCTATATCTTTAGATATGGCATCATCGGCATCGTAAATTTCTGATTTCTTATTCATAATTTCTAAAAGCCGATTTGCCCCCACAAAAGCTTCTTTCGCCATTAAGAATGACCTTATTGAAGCATTAACAGGAAATCGCAATCGTAATAATAGCCCTATTAAACCTAAGATACTACCAATGGATAAAATACCCGCTCTATTATAAACTACGCCGATCGTTAAACCTAAAGTTACTGTTATTGAAAAAAGTAATAGAGGTAAATACTTCGCCTGTATATCACCTTGTTCAATACCTGCATCTCTATAACTTAAGGCACTATCTTTATATTTCTCAATGCTATGCTCTTCCTGAGCCATAGATTTCACAATTTCAATCCCACTCAAGGATTCATTTAAAACTGTGTTCATAAAACCAAAAGCAATGCGTCTTCTTACCGTTGGAGGGGTTAAACGGCGGAGAAATCTGCGAAGATATAAAATAAAAATGACACTAAATATTAATGGAATTAATACTAATTCAATTCGGTAAGTAGAACCAATAAAATAAATAGGAACGATTAGATTAATTCCAGCATCTAAAATCATGCCTAATGCAGGGGAAATTAAAAAATTCAAAAGTCTTACGTCGTTAGTAGCCCGAGCCATTATGTCTCCTATTCTCTGATTATCATGGAATGATTGACTTTTGCCTAGCAAACTTATATAGAATTCTCTACGCACATCTCTCTCTATTCTTTGAGCAACAATTTCTCGAAATGTTCTTGCCAATAATCCCGAGATTGGACTTCCCAATCCAATAAATAATATCAAAAATGTATAATTAACCACTTGATTCGGTTGTCCAGCAGAGAAAACATCAATAGCTTCACCGATTATAACATAAATGAAGGATGCAAAATAGGACGTCAGAACCATTAGAGTTAAGAATAATATCATAAGATATTTATTGGAATGATAAAAAATGTGCTTAACCAACCAAAACTTTACTCCTTTTTGTCTGGCTTTTAAAAAGTCATCTTCTTCTAAATAAAACTCTGAGTTGTTATTTAAATTACTACCTTGACTTTTCAGTCTCTGACTTTTCAAAAAGTTTTATCCTCTTCTTAATTTCGAATTTAAACTTTTAATTAAAATAAAAGAAAAGAAGAAAATAAGTTTTTCGATTTGTCTTACGGTTTTTTTATTGGCTATGAACAACAGTTATTAAATTTTTTAAAGTTTTCATAAAGAGCCAATAACCGATCTTCCCTTGCTTTTTGCATTTCACTATAGACCAAAAGAGTTCCAAAAAGATCAAAAAAAACACCTTTTAACATAATCTCACATAAAATCAATACGTTCTAATAATAAAAGCTAGACTGTATTTAACCAAAATAAGTAATTATTTATATTATCTCGTATCACATTTTATTTTAACAATATCACAAAAAGATAACTGTTGAAGATGAATAAAGAAGATATTTGTTTTATGTCAGCAATCGAAATGGGAGTTAAAATAAAATCTCAGGAATTGTCATCTTTGGAGATAACTGAAGCTATAATCGAAAGAATTGAGAAAGTTAATCCACTGATCAATGCATTTTGTACTCCAACCTTCGAAATAGCAAGAGATATGGCAAAAAAAGCAGATAAGATGGTGAGAAAAGGAGAAGAAATAGGTCCCTTACATGGTATTCCTACTTCAATTAAAGATTTGATGCAAACTAAAGGGATTAAAACAACTTATGGGTCTATCTTATACAAAGATTTTATCCCAGAAATAGATGATGTCGCTGTTCAAAGGCTTAAAAACGCTGGTTGCGTTATATTGGGAAAGACTAATACTCCTGATTTTGGACACATAGCTCTAACAATAAATAAACTATTTGGAGAAACCAAGAATCCTTGGGATATCGAAAAAAATTCGGGAGGATCTAGTGGTGGTGCTGCAGCGGCTGTTGCAAGTGGATTAGGACCGCTAGCTTTAGGATCTGATGGTGGTGGTTCAATTAGGGTCCCCAGTAGTTGTTGTGGGGTATATGGTCTGAAACCTACTTATGGTCGTATTCCAAGCTATCCTCGTATTGGTATAACTTTTACGTCAATGGATCATTATGGTCCAATTACAAACTATGTAAAAGACGCTGCTTTAATGTTGAATGTTATGAAAGGATATCATCCAGCAGATAACAATTCTTTTCCTAATGATAGTATTGATTACGTCAAAATCATTAAAGATAAACCAAAAAAAATAAAAATTGGTTACTCTTTAAACTTAGGCTTTTTTAAAGCTCTTGATGAAGAAATTGAGAAAAGTGTTCTTGATTATATTCAGAATTTTGAAAAACTGGGATGGGATGTAGAAGAAGCAAATTTAAAATTAAGAAATCCTGAATTAGCATTTAAGACATTAGTTGCTGCTGGTTATGCTTACGACTTTAAAAAAGAATTTACTAAAAGAATTGAAGATCTGGGCCCAGATTTAGCTAGTACAATCAGATTCGGCTTAGATTGTAGTATGATAAGTATCGGAAAAGCAAAACTGCAACGAAAAAGGCTTTATGAAGAACTATATAAATATTTTAAAAACTATGATCTCTTGATTACACCAACTACTCCTTGTCCAGCATTTAAAGTAGAACAGAGGGAATCAGGGACAATATTTCCTATGATAAATAAAAAATTAATAAATATCGTGAGTTGGATGGCATACACTTATCCTTTTAATATGAGTGGGTTACCTGCTGCATCAATTCCCTCTGGTTGGACAAAATCTGGGCTACCTATAGGAATGCAGATAATTGGCAGACGTTTTGATGAAAAAACTGTTCTACAAGTTTCTCACGCTCTTGAAGAAATTGCTCCTTGGCAAAAAAGGAGACCTAATTTTAATTAAAATCTAAATTTATTTCCTTTTTTTTAGAAATTAAAACGATTTCATATTAGATGTCGTAATAAAAGAAGAATCCCCAATAGTTATGCTCTTTTTTATTAAATCTTCTAATATTGAGTAATCTCCGATTATACTCTTTGATGAGATAATTTTTTTCAAGTTTGCCTTATCACCTATAACTGAATCAGATAATATACATTTTTCTAAAACAACATTATCTCCAATTGATACATTTGGGCCTACAACCGAGTCAATAATTTTCGTATTCTCACCTATATATACTGGAGGTACTATTTTTGAATCAACAATATTCCCAGATTGAAATAATTTCTCATAAATGGGATCCTCAAGTTTGGTTTCGGAAAGTAAAAGCTTATTTCCTTCTAATAAACTTTCTGGTCTTCCGAAGTCTAGAATATTCTTTTTCATTTCGTTAATTTTAAACTTAAACCCTTCTCCAATTAATTTTTGAATAATAGGTGTTATATCGTGCTCATAACCATTTTTTAAAGGAATTTTACTTTGTTCTTCTAATAGTTCGAATAATCGTGATGTTATACTCATTCCAAATAAGTATGCTCCAGATACCGCATAATTAGATTTAGGATTTTTAGGTTTTTCAACAATATTTCTAATTATTAGTGTATCATCTAATTCAACAACCCCATAAAATTCAGGATTATCAACTTGTCTTACATTTATTACTCCATCACATATATCCTGATGATAATTTAAGATCATTTGTGAATAATCTTCCATAGGTAATCTATCACTGAAAAATACGAAACAGTCATCATTTTCAGTAAAATCCTTGGTCAGGAGTATTGCATCCCCTATCCCGCTAAAGAATGGTGAGTCTGCTTCATAACCTAAAGGTTGCTGTTCTATAAAATGAAGATTAAAATAGTCTGAATGATTTTTTTTAAGGTATTCAGTTATCTGCCTTTTTTTATACCCAACGATGAAACATACATTAGTTCCTTTTGGAAAAGAAATTTTTAATTTAATCAGAATATGATCAATTAGTCTTTTCCCGGCTATTTTTAAGAATGCCTTGGGCTTAGAATATGTAAACGGTTGTAAACGTTTACCAACCCCTGCAATTGGACAAATTAGCCACATTTATGTAAAACGGGTATAATATTTTAATAATCGATATAAAAATGTATAAAATAAAAAGTATTTTGAACTTTACTGGAGAATTCAAAATATTTCAAGTATTTTCTCCAAAATCTTGAGGTATTTTGATTGATCTAACTTTTCTTGAATATTATTTCTTAATTTCTTTAAGTAATAGTTATCAGAACTTGTTCTTTTTGTTCCATGAATTCTTTTGTTTAAAGCAATTCTGGTTTTTTCATCCAAAAGATTAAGTGGGACTTTTTTGTATTCTTCAGTTAATCTCTCTTTAATATGCTTAATATTTTTTTGTGCCTTTTGTTCGGTTTCAATTTGAATTTTTGAAAATAAATTTACAATCCAGGTCTCAATTTTTTCAATATCTCCTTTTAGATAAGTTCTTTGATTTAACCAATCCTTAAATTCAATTACCTCCTTTAAGAATTTATCAGCTTCAGAAATCTCAACCGTTTGAGGATTTTCTTTTTGTGTCATCTCACGAATCTTTTTTTTTTTTAAAGCCTGAATTTCATCACTCGTAAGATGCTTAAAAGCATCTTCTCTTTTATTTTCCTCATCTTTCGATTTTTTTTTAGTGAGCCATTTTTCAATTGACATTTTTTTTATCCTTTGGAAAATAAATACCTTTGGTAATAATTTCTTTGTTATTAAAAATTTGACAGTGACTCAAGATAGTTGGCTTAAATTTAAATATACATAAATTAAAATTTGCAGTCAATTTCTATTATAATTTTAACTATCGTTAATTATATTATTATACCAGAAAAGAGAGTCTTTTGTACTACTATTGAAATTTGTAGTAGTTTTTAAGAATTTATGTAAAACGAATTGTAATACAAATGACAGCAGAAATTATTAATTTTTTTAGGAAAAAAGAAGATATTTGGAGATGTGCACTATGTAATAAATACGTGAAAAGAAATAATAAACACGTAATTTTAGAAATACATACACTTCCAACCGGTTTATTGATATTTCATTTATTTCATTATAAAGATTTTCTTGAAACACTCAAGAATTACTTCTTAAATAAAGATCATAATAAATTTAATATGTTCATGGAGAAACCCATAAATGATATTAATGAAAAACAAAAAATTGCTTACATAGAAGGATTAGCAAAAGAATTTGGCGACGATATGAAAGATATAAAAAATTTTATAATGTTTAAGTTAATTAAACACACAATAAAAGCAGAAATTAGTTGTATTTTAACTAAAGAAAAAATTACCATTAAACAATGTTTTGCTTGTAAGGTAGATAAATCTCTTATATGTAATGAAGGAATTTTTTTTTCTGTAAGACCAGAGAATGAAAGTCTTAAAATTAAAAGAGGTTGTTAAGTTGGGCAAGAAACAGAGAGTAAACCAAAAAAACGGGGGCATAGAAAAAAGAAATTTGGAGACGAAGAAAGTAAGGTAATTAGTTTTCGAAGAGGTAAAGATACCTATGAAAAAATAAAGAGGAGATAAGGGAAAAAATTAATAATGTTATAAAATCTGAAGCTACCAACAAAAAGACAAACAATTTTTTGAAGCATTCAAATGTTTCAACAGAGTAAAACTAACTGTCGCTAAATATATTATTCTACCAGAAAAGAAAGTGTTTTGTGAGGGTAAAGAAAAAATTAAATCATGGTGGGATTTTTAAATATACCTTGATAGGTATCGTTTTTTTTAATCTTTAAATCTTTAATTAGGTAATAAGGAATTGTTACCCTGATAGAACCACCTCGAAAAACTAGTTCGGGAGTAAATACGAATGAAGGTTTGTCTTTATACTCAATCAAGATTTCATTTAAATATACATAAATTAAAATTAATCATTATTTTCTATTATTATTAGCACAATGAAGATAAAAGCGATAATTTTCGATTTTGGTTTTACACTATTTTATTTTGATAATCCTTCAGTTGAAAGATATAATGAGTGTTTCAAAAAGGGATTATTAAAATCCATTGAAACTTTAAAAGAAAAGCAAGTTTGGAATGAGCACTTGTCAGATGAATCATTTATAGAGAAATTTGTCAAAAAACGGAATGAATGTTTCCGCGAAAGTTTTAAAACGAAAACTGAGTTTTCAACCTCTCAAATCTACCAAGATGTGCTGGAATCTCTCGATGAGGCAAATTTAGATGATGAAACTTATGAAAAATTAGCAGAAATTTATCATTCATATGAGGGGAAAGAATGGAAACCGTTTCCCAAAACAAAGGAAACATTAGAAAAATTGTCAAAATATGAAGGGCTTAAATTAGCTGTTCTTTCTAATCACCCTAATCATAAAATGGTTGAGAATTCATTAAAAGAATATGGTCTTTTTAGTTACTTCGATGTAGTCGTTACTTCTGACGAATTCGGGAGAAGAAAGCCAGATCCAAACATATTTCTTTATACCCTCGATAAACTGGGTTTAAAGGATGAGACTGATTCTGTGATTGTGTGCGGGGATGATTACGCTGACATTATAGGTGCTCAACGTGCTAACTTACAATCAATCTTAGTAAAAAGAAAATACAAATTTCCTTATGAAAGAGAACTTAATGTCCCTAATTTAAGGAGAATTGAAAATATTAGTGAAATATTAAACTTCATTTAATGAAAATTAATTTGAAAATGGTATTATCATTTAAAAGGTAATGGCCCGGGGGGGATTTATTCTCGTGAAGATTAGTTCTGCACGTATTGAACCCTCGATTACCTGGTTCGCAACCAGGTGCCTTCAACCTTATTTTTTGTAAGTCTATCCAG
>LAZR01001925.1_pt1 | contig 12548 bp, 11 predicted proteins | sample 329461 | NCBI WGS metagenome assembly LAZR01 (sample SAMN03002196, study PRJNA259156) | marine sediment metagenome | biome: sea floor; feature: Hydrothermal impacted sediments; material: marine sediment; isolation source: Loki non-amplified sample from Loki's castle hydrothermal vent sediment ...
CTGACAACATCGATGTCGCAATTCTAATGACTGATAGAATGCATTTGGTCCAAAGTCTCCTTGAAATCTTTCAACTTCTTCAGCCCTTGGGAAGTAGATATCATATTTAATTTTGTATTTTTCTATGCTTTCTGCAAGAACATCATAAGTTTCTTGGTTAAGCCGTCCTGTATCTAAGAAAAAAACATGCAGTTTTAGAAAAGTTTTAATAGACATATGTGTTAAAACTTGATCTTCTAATCCTAAGCTACTAGCTAATACTACTTTTTCCCCAAAAGTATTGAATACCCATTTTAAAATTTCCTGGGGACTCTTACCTTCAAATTCTTGATTTATTTCATCAAGCTTTTCTTTAATATCTTCAACCTCCAAATTTTCAATGTGTAGTGCCATAATTAAAATCCTTCCTTTTCTATTTTATTTGATAAATAAAGATTAATATCTATTCATAAAAGGGATTTTCATATTCAAGTATTACTTTAGTGACTTCTGGTCTCATAACTTCTTTAGGGGGTTTTTTACCTGAACATAATAATTTTCTTATTTCTGTTCCACTAAAATTCGTGTGACACTCTGGTAAATGAGGACAAATTTTATCGCTTACAATATCTTCACAAACTCTACATAATGAATATGATCTAAAAAAAATCGGGTCAATGCCTAAATCAGGAAAATCATCAAAAATTAAATGTGCATCATATGGATTATAGAAATTGTTTATACCTGCATGATCCCGACCTATGATTATAAAATTGCACCCGAAATTCTTTCTGGCAATTGCGTGAAAAATTGCTTCTTTTGGACCTGCGTATTTCATCTCTGTTTCAAAAGTACTTAATAAAACACGGTGTTTTGGATAATATTCTTCAATTAATGATTCATATGCTCTAATTATAACCTCATCTAAAAAATCACCCTTTTTCTTTTTGCCAATAACTGGATTAATGAAGAGACCATCTGCAAGTGTGAGTGCTGTTTTTTGAACATACTCATGCCCTTTATGAGGTGGATTTCTAGTTTGAAATGCAACAATTTTATCCCAATTTCTTTCTTTAAATATTTTTCTTGTTTCATTTGGTTTTAGGTCTAAATCAGGAAACATAGCAGGGAGTTCGTTAATTAAAAATAGATCACCACCAATTAACCAATCATCTAGATTATATATCTTGTCAACACCTGGGTGACTTCGATCTAAAGTCGAATAAACCTTTTCTGCGAACTTTTTTTTATCGTATTCATAAATATCATCAATTTTTAGTAAAGCGATGGGATAGTCTGTATCATTAGTTAGAATAATATTATCATTTACCCTAAGCTTAGTTGCTTGGGAGTGAGCAATATCTAATACTATTGGAAATGGCCATGGAATATTGTTCTCTAATCGCATATTATCAAGTACACTTAGAGTTTCGTTTTCGATCATAAAACCTTCTAAAGGACTAAAAACACCAAAACAAACATTTTTAACATTCTTCCAAGTTTCAGTATCTATTTGAATTTTATCGAATTCATCTAATTCATTTAAAATTTTGCTTTTCTCTTTGTCAGACATGACTCTGTTTATAAGTTTACCACCATGCGGTTCGATTAATTTACCATTATTAGCCATACCATTCCCTTCTTAATCTTTATTTGTTAACTCAAGAAAACAATTTTATTAATCTCTATTTTATAAATCAAGAAGACAAGATTTATAAATTTTTGTCTCGCTTCAAATAAATTCGAATTTTAAAAAGCAAATCTTGTTTTAAAAGGAAAATAAAGCATATTTTGCCATCTAGTTAAATAAGTGTGCTTTTAAACTTTCAGAACATCTAAATAGAACAAAAGATAATAAGGTATTTAGAGATTAAATATCATAAAACAAACGTTCATTTAGGATATTTTCCTTATTAATTAAATCTTCTAAAGTTGAATTAAATAGATCTTTAAAATTAGCTTCGATTTCATTCCAATATATTTTAAGTACTTCAGAAGTCTTGAAATTCTCAAATACGTTTATTTGACCTTCTAATCCTTCAATTAAATCTATGACTCTTATTTCATTTGCTAGAGACTTGAGTTTATAGCCTCCTTTCCTCCCTCGAGCACTTTCAACGAGATTTGCATCTTTAAGTTTAATTAGAAGATGTTCAAGGTAATTTTGGGGAATATTTTGAGCTTTTGCAATATCTCTTATCTGAATGGGCCTAGCCTCATAGTTTTTAGCCAACTCAAGTAGAGCTGCTAAGCCATATTTTATTTTTTCTGAAAAAATTTTCATTTTTTATTAACTGAAAAATGGAATAATTTAGTTTTATCAAATAGAATATAAAAATAGAATTTTTAAATCTTGGCTTGTTGACTAAATAACTATAGATTTAAAATTATGGGAAGAATAGATAAGAATTTAATCGAACCTACGGGAAGAACATCTTAGGTAAAATTAAATAGAATTGCAAAAGATATAGATGCTTTTAATCTTGGTGCGATTGTTAAGGAAAGATTTATTATTTGTTAATATTCTTTAGAATTTTTTTAATTCGAAAAATTTAATGCATGATCTAGGCTCTTAATTATTTTCTCTGATTGTTCAATTCCAACTGATAATCTCATAAGATAAAAATCGAAACCTAACTTTTCTAGTTCTTCTTTAGAGTCTTTATAATGAGCCATAATAACATAAGGAGACAAAAGCGTTTTTTCTGATCCTAAACTGGGACCTTTTAAAATTGGAGAGTGTAGATTATCATAAAATTTCTCAGCTTTTTGTTTTGTTGACTCCTTTAATATAAAACTCAATAGACCACTTCCTCCCTTAAGATATTTCTCCATAAGCTTATGATTTGGATCACCTTCTAATGAAGGATGATATACTTTTTTTATTGCCTTATGACTCACTAAAAACTTTGCAACGATTGCACTATTTTTATTGATTTTTTTCATTCGCTCTTTAAAATTTCTAATATTACGGGTTAATATTTTTATTTCATTAAAGTTCATATCTAAATTTGCTAATTTTTGGAATTCTTCTATTTTTTTTGAAGCACTATCATCTTTTATTAGTAATACTCCTCCAATATGATTGTTTTTACCACTAAGAAATTTAGTAGTGCTGTGAACAATGAAATCAGCATCGAATTCAAAAGGATTAAAGTTATAGGGTGTAGCAATTGTACTATCAACAATTACTTTTACTCCTTTAGAATGAGCAATTTCGACTATTTTTTCTAGATCAACCAATTGGATTAAAGGATTTGAAGGAATTTCGACTATAATTCCTGCTGTGTTATCACTAATGCTATCTCCTAAGTTTTTAATAATTTTCTCTCTAATAAAAATCGTTTCAGGAAATCCATATTTTTTTGACCATTTTTCTAGAATACGAATCGTATCTACATATAATGAGCCCAACGCAATGAATTGATTCTTTTTTTCAGATAGTAACGAGAAAATCGAAGCAAATATGGCTGCCATTCCTGATGGATAAAGAAAACATTTATGGGGATCTCCATGCTCGAGATTTGCTATAATATTTTTGAGATTTTCCTCAAGCCTTAGCTTAGTTTCGGTTGAAACTTCTTTACTACAAATTTTTCTAGAACTTACAATAATTCCTATATGTCTTCTAAGTATAGATAACATTGCATATCGAATACTGAAAATTAAGATGATGCCTATGTTATTCTTTTGATCATGCCGAATCAACAAATCTAACTTTTTTGATTTATTAGTTTCGTCTAAATCATCTATTCCAAGTAATCCAATATTGATTTTACCAGCGATATAATTTGGGAACATTCCACTTTGGCTGGATAACACTAATATATCAGCCTCAGAAGCCTTAGCTTTAGTTATTACTCCAGGAAACTTTTTACATAAATAATTAAAGTGTTCTAAAGGTAACCCTGCATCGAAATAGATTTTATTTCCTTTCCTGAAAAAAAAGTCAATTACTAAGAAGATAGCACTTTGATAGCTATGACAGCTAATTGCTCCAACGGCATTAAAATTCTTTTTATTTTCTGATTCTAAAACTGTTATGATTGGATGAGATACAAACCGAGGATAACCACGATTGACATATATATTATTCTCCTCGTAGTCAATAATATCTTTAAACTTAGGAAAAATCGCGGATACACCGTGAAATCCGCCAATACTTTTTACATTTCGTTTCTCAGGAAGTTTAAATTTACTCATATTCAATCAAATATTTTTAATATTGAAATAGACTTTGATATGTCTTCGAAATTATTGTAATAATTAAATGAAAATCTTAAGAAAGTTTTTTCTAGTGATTTAGGATTACTTCTAAGTGATATATGTATGTTATTCTTTAGTAACTCTTTAAAAATATCTTCTGCTCTATTATGCTCAAGTGTAATAATTCCTGATCGGTATTCCAATTCAATCGGAGTAATTATTTTGTAGTTTAATTTCTTTATCTCATTTAAAAATTCAGAAGTAAGCCAAAGAATTCTTTTACTTATTCTCCTTAACCCCTCTTGTAAATCTCCAGACCCAATTATTTCAATTAAGTTTAAGCCCCCCTTTAAAGTAAACAAGGCTGAAAAATGAGGTGTTCCTCCTAAGCAATCCATAGCACTAGTTTCTTGTTTGATATTAATATTCTCATTATCCATCGAAAAGGCATCTTTAACACTTAACCAACTTGAAAACGGTAAATCGATTTCATTGATGATCTTTTCTTTTATAAAGAGGATTCCAATTCCATAACCACAACATGCCCATTTTAAGGCTGATGTAACAAGTATGTCAATATTACATTTATCAACATCTATAGGAAAGGCACCAAATGATTGAGTTGCATTAATTATACTTATTATGTTGTTTTTCTTACATAAATCTCCTAATTTCTCAAGATTTTGTTTATATCCAGTAGAATATTGAACGTGGCTATGAATAATATAATTAGTATTATTAGTAATTTGATTTGTTATATGTTCAATTGGATATTGATGATTTACATGCTTGATTTTAGTATTTTTGAAACCTAATCTTTTAAATATATGGATTGAGGAGGGAAATTCATCTTCAGGATAAAGAATCTCGCCAGGCTTTATTAATCGTGCTATTGTATTCATACAAGAAGAAGTATTAATAAAAAAAGCAATTTCTGTTGGTTTAGCATTAAAATATTGAGCAATTTTTTCTCTTATGGTATTTAATTCTATAAAAAAATCATCCCAAAAAATATCACCATAATTTAGCATATCGTTTAGATACTTCAATCCAGAATTGTATGCACTTCTACTTAAAGGTGAACCTCCAGCTGCCTTTAAACTTATTATCCTTTTAAGAGCTGGAAATTGTTGTTCTCGAATTTCTTCCCAATTGACCTCCATATAATTTTCAACTTTTTAACATTTATAGTTAATTAATTAAAAGTATTCCTTTTTAAAATAAATATGGCAATTTTACTAAACAAGTTAGGAAAAGCATGAGTTAATCTATGTAAAAATTTGAATTTTTTTACCATAAAACAGATTTTCATTAATTTTACTCCGTTTTAGCGTACCTCTAAGTAAGAATGTTAGTCTGTTCTTCCAATAAGCTAAATTTTCAAAACTGATAATACAATTTTTTCCCACACGTAACATCTCTTTGATAATATACAAAGGATTTGTAATATATTCTAATGTTTGGCTTAAAATAACATAATCAAAGGTATTTTCTTGAAAATCTTTGAGACCTTCATTTAAATCTTCTTGAATAACCGATACTCCACTTTTAAGGCAAGATTTTATCTTTTGCAATGAAATCTCAATCCCTAATCCCTTAATTTTTTTGTTTAAAATTAGTTCATTTAACAATTTACCATCTCCACATCCCAAATCTAAAACTCTACTATTAGGTTTGATAATGTCGAAAATAATCCGTAAATCTTTTCGTTCTAACAAGCTTCTCCTTCTCGTATTAATAATTATATTTTTAGATTTTCAAGAAAACTTAAAACTACTTCACGAAGATCCTTACACTCAACTAAAAAAGAATCATGACCGTAGTGAGTTTTAATTTCTACAAAACTAGTTTCAATACCGTTTGACTTTAAAGCGTAAACAATTTCTCTCGATTGGGATGTAGGATATAACCAATCAGAAGAAAATGAGATGACTAAGAATTTAACATTCTTAATTCGAGAAAATGTTTTCACTAAATTTTGATCTTTTTTTAAATCAAAATAATCAATAGTTTTTGTTAAATACAAATATGAATTTGCATCAAAGCGTTTAGTAAATGAAGTTCCTTTATATTGTAAGTAACTCTCAACTTCAAATTCCTCCTTAAATTGAAAGACATATTCTGGATTATGGCGTAAATCTCTACCAAATTTTTCCATCATTGAATCTTCACTTAAGTACGTGATATGCCCAATTTCTCTTGCCAACCTTAAACCAACATTTGGAGGTTCTCCCGTATAATAATTTCCGTTATTCCAATTTGGATCTGAATATATAGCCTGTCTTTGCACTTCATTAAATGCTATATTGAAAGGTGTAGCATAAGATGCTGTTGCTACAGGAATTACCGATTGAGTAATGGTGGGGTAGTTAACGGCCCAATCTAGAGCTTGGAAACCTCCAAGGCTACCACCAGCAACACTCAAAACTTTTTTTATACCTAAATCATCAATTAATAACTTTATAGACTTAACTATATCGTGAACAGTAATTAATGGAAATTTCAAGCCATAAATTTTTTCAGTTTCTGGATTTATAGAAGTAGGACCCGTCGATCCATAGCAACTTCCTAGAATATTAACACATATAACATAATATTTTGAAATATCAAATGGTTTTCCTAAACCAACCATCTCATCCCACCAACCTCCAATATCACTATTATCACGAAACGCATGAGAACTTCCGGACAATGCGTGAAAAATCAAAATTACATTTGATTTAAAGGTGTTCAAGACTCCATATGTTTCATACGCTAGTTGAAAACCTTGTAAAGTTTCTCCTGATTCAAGTATGAAAGTTTTATCCCACAAGAAATATTTAAGATTTTGTATTTTATTTTGTAGAACCTTGATTAAATTAAATCACCATTTTTTGAATAGTTTTTATTCAATATCAATTAAAAATTTTGAATGATAATGACTTAAAGGATTAAGATATTGAGTAAATTTATTTTTTATCTTAATTAATTAATATTAATAGGCTTTAGAAGACTAGAGAAAAATTCAATCTTCAATATTACAAATAAAAAACCAGAAAAAATTGAGAGGAGAGAAAAAATGGTAAAAGTGACAAAAGTTTTATTATTGTTAAAAAATATGATATATGAATCTACCAGCCCATTGGAGATAATTCGATTCGCAAAGTATTATAAAAGCAAAGGACTTCATGTTACCGTCGTGTTATGGGGTCCAATGGGAATTTTATTAGGAAAAAAAAATAAAGTTGGAATGATACAATATGATAACGAAGTAAGGGAGTGCCTTGAAAGTGGAATAAATTTTAAATGTTGTGATCTTGCAGCTAATTTAATTGGTATGGATGAATCAGAGCTAATTGACGGGATAGAACTGGTGCCTTCTTTTAGAGTCGCTGACTTATTACTTGAATATCAAGAAGAAGGCCAAAAGTTATAAATTTCTTTGCGAGTAAGCTTCCTTTTAAGATATCCTAATTTATGCATTGTATTCACAAAACCTTTTGTTGAGTTTAAATACCCTTCTGAGAGTGCAATACAATATTTTGGTGAAATTTCAAGAATTGATTTTACATATTGTTCATGATTGTTAAGAATTGTAAAGGTTTTTGAAATTATCGCAGATGCTTCATCTTGAGATTCTCTTAGCATATAAGAGGCTTTTTTATGATGATTCAAAAAAGTAATTACGTATTCAGGATAATTATTGATTAAGTTCTCATGAAAGAAAATTCCATAACTAGGATTATCCGCCAATAAATAATTTGGTGAAATAACTATACGAGAATCTAAAATTGTTTTAGCAAAAACTGCTAATGCAGGAGTTCCTACACCTCCTTCTAGTATACCTTTTCCCATATCTATTGCTATGAACTCAGCTTGTTTGTAATTTTTAACTGTAATCTCTTCTTTTAAGTCATGCTTTTCTATGTAATAATTGAGAATAGCATCATGTATAGAGCCAACACTCGGAGTCCCTATAGTTTTTCCTTTAAATTGTGTAATAACCTTATATATATCACTGTCTAATTCTGAAAATGTTTTATAACTCTTTTTTCCTATGAAAATTGTTCCTTCAACATGACCTCCAGCCACACATTTAATAGGAGCTCCATTATCTATACCAATTAAAGCAGGAGGTAATCCCATATAACCTATATCTAGCATTCCTTTTTGAAATGCTTCAACCATGAGTGGACCTGTTCCAAAAAGAAACCAATTTACTTTTACATCAAGATCTCTTTCTAATTCATCATTACCCATCAAGATCCAATTACTATGATATGCGGTTGAAAGATGACCGATATTTAATTCTTTTTTTGAAATAAAATTCACGAAGTTTATTTATTATAGGTTAAAAATTCAATAATATTTAATTTTTATAAACTAAAAAATTAATTTATTTAATTGCTTTTAAGATATATAAGTTAATATCGCAATTTAAACTACTTTAAGGGAATGTTATGTTTAATGTAAAAATAATATTTTTATCAATTTTAACGGATATTACAGATGTAGAGGAATTAAATTTAGCTGTTGAAGATAATTCGACCATTCGAGATATATTAAACCAATTAGCTTCGAAATTTGGAGCTAAATTTGAAAAAATGATTTACAAAACTTCAAGTGATTTAAGTAAGTATGTTCTAATAACCGTAAATGGTAAGCATATTAGATTAATAAAGGGATTGGCAACCAAAGTTCAAGCTGACGATGAGGTTTCTTTTATACCTGCTATAGCAGGTGGGTAAACGCCGGAAAATGCTTGATTCCTATACTAGAGAAGGGAATTATGAATTCTTTAAATAGAGAAGTTAATGATGCAAAAACCATAAATTTTAGGAATTATTAAAATTATTTACACTGCTAAAAAAAAAAAAGACCAGTTACTTTTAAGCCAGCGTAACCGAGTAGTAAGGTGGCGGCCTGCAGAGCCGTTGCGCAAGCATCGTGGGTGCAAATCCCACCGCTGGCTTCATCATTTCCTATTTTTCTAGTGTTGTTTATAATATTATCTCAGAAATATAGAAATGGAAAAGAAGCTCTCCTCAATAACAAATGTAGACTATAACTAAAACAAAAAACCGTCTTATAGATTATTATTTTTCACAAATTTACAAGATTGTTTTAAATAAGGACAAGAAAGTGATAATAATAAGACAATCAAAACGAAAATAATTTCGTAGTGATATTTTAATGAAAAGAAAATACTATATGTTAGGAATTTTTCTCTTAGGGATTCTTGTTTTGAGTATGAGTTTTGGTTTTACTGTAGCTTTTGAAGATGGAGATGATGGTGGAGATGGCCCACCAGAAGAGCCTCATGAACCTGATGAACCTGAAGAACCAGAAGAGCCACATGAACCTGACGAACCTGAAGAACCACATGATGATATACCAGATGATGATCATGATGGAGTAGATGATGATGTTGAGGAAGAAGAAAAAAGGGATATTGTAATTTGGTTTGGGGATCACGTTATTGAAATGTCATCAATTCTACGGCATGGTGACCAAAAAGATATTTTGGATATGAGAATTGGTTTTAATGAACATGGATTATCAGTTCGAGTTTCATTTGGGACTATAATGAAAGTTGAAGACCCTACTGAAGAACCTGAAGAACCTAAAGAACCAGCTATTGAATCTGGAGATGATCATGAGTGGATTGAATATAAATTAGAATTTGAAGTATACTTTAGAGGATTTATTGAATTTGTTGATTTAAATGATAATGGAATTTATGATCATGAAATTGATAAATTCATAGAGGATTATGGAATTAACTCATTCCAACCTATTTCATACTCCCTTACACCCATCTCAAACGACAGTAATTTACATTATTTCCTACTTAATACAACTGATGGAGTTTTTGCTGCTCATATTTATTTTGTCGAAGAATTCGTTTATCTTAATGATAACATAATTGCCCCGACCCAAGTCAAGATTGATATAGAAATTACAGATTTCGATTATATCAATGATAGTTCCCAATTAGCTCTGATAACTAAATTAAGATCTGAAACTTATGATTATGAGAAAAGAGAAGAGACTAAGGATGAGCAAGATGGGTATGGAAATGAAGAAGAAGAAGTATACATTGAGAATGATATTTATACAGGGATCTTTAGTTGGAAAGAGACAGCAATGATTGATGGCGTTGAAATGGAAGTAAAAACAAGTAATTTAGATGTAGATGTCGAAGATGAAAATATACAAATACTATTAATCAATTATCCACGAGGAAATCATATTTATCATGATCCAAAAATAGGAATATCAATAACAACAGTATTTGGAGCAACACAACCTACTATCGTGCCAATTATCATTACAGGGAGTGTTGTTGCAGTAATCGGTGTTGCAACAGTTTCAAGTTTAATTCTTAGAAAACGTAAAATAATAAGATAAGGAGAAATCCTGAGAAATTAATGAATAAAATATTTTTTTTTTATTATTTTTTATTAAAAATTTTTAAAATTGCAGAAAAATGAGAGGAATGGTAAAAAGTCAAGTTTATAAAATATAATATGAAATTGTAATTTAAAACAAATTACTCGAACTGTTATATTTGTTATTAAAGTGAGATTCTAAAAATGAAAAAAAAAAATTATTTGATCAGTCTTTTTTTATTGGGAATAATATTATTTAATTTTAGTTTTGGATTTGCACAGGCTTTTAATGATAAAAAAACATATTTTAGTGAAGATAGTGATAACATCGATGATGATTTTGAAGAAATAAATAAGAGACATGTTGAAGTAGATATTGTTGAAGATCAAATTCACATTTTTTCCGTTAGAAGAAGCGATACTAAGAAAGATCAACTAGGGATTTTAGTTACTTATAATTCTGATGGAATCAGTTTTGTTGTTCGATACAAATCTAAATTTGAAACAGATTCTGATTTTAATATAGTATTTGGTGTTTCATTTCGCGAAATTATTGAATTTGTAGATACTAATGAGGATGGAGTTTATCATCCTGAAAAAGACTTAAATATTCAAAATGTTCAATTAAACAATTTCACTGATGTGTTTCATGACACTACCCCTATTTCAAATAATAGTGAGCTACATTATCTGAGAATTCGGACTGTAGATGAGATTTTTACTGTGCATATTTACATTGCAGAAGAATTTGCTCTTGTTGATGACGTACTACTCACACCTTCTCAAATAAAAATTGATATTGAAATTTCAAATTTTAATTATATTAATGAAACTTCTCAGCTTGCTTTATCTACTATGTTAGATTCTGAAGTGGATTTTGAACCCGAAGAAGAAACTGAAGATGAAGAAAGTGGTTATTCATCTAATGAACAAGGCGTTATTACAACCATGGGTAACCATACGGGATATTTGACGTGGAGTCAAATTGCCTTAATAGATGAAACGCTAGAAGAGATTTCTGTAAGTTCTTTAATAGGAGTTGAGCATGGACAAAAGTTATATATTAGTTATTCGCGTGGTGAGAATATTTATCACGACCCTAGGCTTGGAATTGAAGGAATTTTAATACCACTAGTTCAATCAGAGTCAGAGTTCCCTACTAATCTAGTCGTTTTGATATTAATAATAGGTGCCGTTAGCATGAGCGTAATATATGCTACATATCATCTAGTAAGTAATAAGGTACCGACAAAAAAACGTGAAAAAGATAGAGAGGAATATTTTAATGAACTATTCCCAGATGAGGAGGAATATATTCCATATAGTGAAAGATCTCCACTTCAAATAATTTTTGAAGAAAACGCCTTAGAAAAACTTTCTCGAATAGAAAACCTCAATTTGACCATAGTTACAGAAGAATTTTTTGAATCTGTAAATCAATTTGAATGGGATCTACATGAAAGAGAGAACTTTATTCGAGAAATGCTTGCATTATCGCCTTTTGAAAGAAACTCATTTTTAGAAGAAATGACAGCAAAATCATGAACCAAAAAGGGATAATAATAAGAGTGAAAAGGTGGAGTTTCTCAAAAAAATGTCGAATGAATTACTAACACAAGAAAAAATTGTTTTTACCGTAGTTCAAGAGTATTTAAACAAGAATAGATATTTTGACGTTAACGAGATAACCCCATTCATAGTTTCTAGATTCAGATTATCTTCAATAAACATAAACATTAAAGGTATTGAAGAAATATTAAGATCATTAGTTAAAAAGAAAATAATTGTCGAAGGATCAAAATTATCGATTGATGAAATATTAAATAATGAAAAACGAAAAATAATCTATCAGTTCATATTGAATAACCCTGGAACTTATTTTTATAAGATCGTAACGCAATTAGGAATTAGTAATCATGTTGTCGTTTGGCATCTAAAAATGCTCTTAAAATTTGACCTCATTCAAGTGGAAAAAGTTGAAAATCATGATGT
>LAZR01001926.1_pt1 | contig 12546 bp, 7 predicted proteins | sample 329461 | NCBI WGS metagenome assembly LAZR01 (sample SAMN03002196, study PRJNA259156) | marine sediment metagenome | biome: sea floor; feature: Hydrothermal impacted sediments; material: marine sediment; isolation source: Loki non-amplified sample from Loki's castle hydrothermal vent sediment ...
CTCCTTTTCGTATTAGATTTTTTTGAAAGGAAACTTCCAAACAACCATTACAATCTTTGGAGATAGTTTCGAATTCTGATTTAATCCATCGTCTCGCCGCACCGATACCTCGCTTCTGGGATACGGTATCACTAAGGGTATGACGGGTACCAAATGAGACTAATTTTGAAACATCGACTTCTATGCGTTCAGCGGAAACGGAGTCAATAATTTTGTAGATGTTCGGGTTGTTTTGACCATTGGCAAATGTCGTAAAGGTTACCAAGACGAGTACTAGCAATTTATTCATTAATTTCTGGTTTTATTTTTTGAAACCAAACTATGTTGAAATGGCTTCTGGAATCGATAGATGTACTTAAAATCACTTAAACACCTGAATTCTAAGATTGACTTTAGAACTAACTCTGCAGTGTGAATGACAATGATGCGAATGATACAAATTTCTTTTCTATATAAGGATTGATAATTTACAATGTATAAAAAATTACTGGTATTTTCTTCTTGAAATCTGCCATAACCCAAACAATGGACCCATTGACAGGGGTAAAAATAGCAAGGTTGAATTTATCTTATACATTAGAAACGATAGTAGTTCAATGCTAACTATACTGATAGCAAATCCTAAACAGTTGACTAAGGTAAGCGCAGTTCCTCTAAGTTCGATGGGGGCGGCAGATGCCACAAGGTTTGAGCATTGTGGTGAATCTGCGACAACCGCCATTCCCCAAAGCCCCCATCCCAATAAAAAAAGAAAATAGGGAAGGTGAAATAAGAAAGGAGAAACTAAGCAGAAGCATCCGGAAACCAATAAAGCAATTGATACCACAGTTTTACTTCCCCAATGCTGCGATATAATACCCCCAAAAACACATGAAAAGGCGCCTAAAGCGATAATGATACCGGTAACCAGGGGTAACGAGAACGTATTTCCGGAAAGGGAATTATAGGTATCTATTGCAAATGGTGTAAACGCCCAGAAGGCATATAATTCCCACATATGTCCAAAATAGCTAAAGGCCGCTTTTCTAAATTCAGGCAATTTGAATAGGGATGTCCCGGCTCCTAATCGCAATCGGTTACTAAGCTTTCGGAAAGGTCCATTCGGTACAAAGGCGTACAAAAGCAATCCTCCAGAAAAGGATAAGAAAGATGTGGTTTTAACCACTAGGGTATATGATCGCCCCCATGAAGTACCACTAATAAAGTAGGGTAGTGCTGTACCCAAAACCAATGCACCAACTAACCAGCCCAAAGCTTTTCCTAATCCCTGTTCATAATAATCTGCCGCAATCTTCATCCCAACGGGATAAATTCCCGCTAAGAAAAAACCCGTCCCAAAACGTGCAGCCAATACTTGTGAAGCTGAAAGGTCGTCGCTGATTAGGATCAAATTGCAAAATGCCGCCAGTATAGCGCAGATGGCAAAAACCCTCGACGGCGAAAACCGATCTGCAACCATGAAAAGAGAGAATAGTAGGGTTCCGGAAATGAACCCCAGCTGTACCGATGATATGAGGTAGCCCACAATTTCTTGTCCCATACCGGTTTTATGCGCCAAATCATCTACAACGGCATTTCCAGCGAACCAAAGCGAAGTGCAGGCGAACTGAGAAATTATGATTATAGGAAGCGCCCGAGATGATTTCAATTTATTCCCTCATGAAAGTTACTTTCGCAATTTTTCCATTTTCTACCTCATAAATAGCAACAGCGCTGAAATTGGTGCCATTGGTCGTTATATATTCTTCATCAATAACTTTGTTCCCAATAACTATCCTATTTTTTATTTCGCAATGTAGGTCAGGGGTGTTTCTGAAAAAGTCGGCATATTGCTCTCGCATATTCGCCCTGCCTTTAAATCTAAGCTCATTCGGAAAGTTAAATACTTGAACATCTTCTGAATAGGTATTTAAGAACTCGTCTATCTTTCTATTGTTGTAAGCGTTTAGTTGGTTTTGGACGATGGCTTCCGCTGATTGTTCGAAAACCAAAGCAAGGTATTTTTGGTTCGGACTTATAGCTATTCGGCTTATATTGTTGATTTCCCGCTTTTCGAGGCGTAGAAAACGTTTCCACTCCTTTTGATTTTCGGGATGGATTTCTACTAAAATTTGATTATCCGCCGCTATAATAGTGCCATCGGAAAACCAGCACATATCATCTGTATTTTCATACATATCGGTAATCTTCTTAATCTCGCCAGTAGTTGGATTTAATGATCGAATTTCCCATGGTGTATTTTCTTTACTAATGAAGCTGATTAGATCGGTATCGGGGATTTTATGTAATGACCGCCCCACATTCTGTTCAATGATACGGTTCTTGGCATCCGCAAGGTTTGAAACGACCAAGTTCATATGTGTATCCCCTAGAACGGAGGAGACCACAATATCTTTTGAGTACCAAACGTGATAAGCTACTGGAAGGTCTTTAAGTAGTTCTGTCGAACTTCCGTCCCAAATACTGTATTCATAAAGACGTTGCAATCCGGTAGTATCTAGTCGAATAGCCGAAATTGAGTTCTTCCCTGGAATTTTCAAGGGTGAGTACTCGCTACCCGAAGCCGTGTCCGTTATCCAGGAAACACTATCTGAGGGGATATCGTAACGGGCTATATCCGTCTGACCATTTCTGGTAGATGAAAACAGGATAGTTTCACCGTCGTAAAATGAGGGTTGGTTATCGTAACCCTCATTGTTCGAGATGTTTCTCGGGTTCAGAATTTCGGTCTTGCCATCAACGGTCTTAACATCCAACAGATATACTTCGGTATTTGTCTGAGCCGCTACCGAAAGTATGGTAAAAAATAACACGGCAATACATGTGGTCTTCATTGATCTAGTTTGGCTCTAAGATAAAAATTAAGTATTAACCCAAAAAAATCAATGCTTTGCTCGATATAATGGATGTAATAGGAGTATGAATGTGCCTAACTTACAGTATAGCTTCAACTTGTAAACCTATTCAACAAATCACGAACATTCTTAATACTATCCACATAGTATCCTGCTTGGGTTTTTTGGCGACCGACCTTTACCGTAATCGCAGTCTCGGGTAGTTCCTGAAACATAAACTCATCGGTCCAGTCATCACCAATGGCAAAGACGAAATCGTAATCTTCTTCATTAAAAATTCGCATTGCGGCCCGCCCTTTGTTTACATTACTGCTTTTAATTTCCATGACTTTGTTACCGTTGAGAACGCTGAGGTCATCGGTACCGATAAGACTGGTCAAGACCGTATTGAGTTCAGTGGCCCGTTTTTGCCCAAAGTCGGGGTCCGTATTACGGTAATGCCACGCTAGCGAATAGTTTTTTTCTTCGATAAAGCTGCCAGGTGTGCGATCTACAAAAGATTCGAGTACCGGTCTTATTTTTTCCATCCAATCTTTTTTGAGGTTTTCCAATAATTTAAATTCCTCACCATCCCTGGAAATCCAAACACCGTGCTCAACAATCATATTGTATTTTTTGGGCAAGAACCATTTTGTAAAGGTATCCTTATCACGACCACTTATTAGGTACATGTCGGTGTCAGGCACAGATGATATGGCATCTAGAAGCGCATAAAGCTCCTCGTCGGGTCTTGCTTTCTGAGGATCGTTATGAAAGCCGGCCAAAGTACCATCATAGTCAATGAACAGTAACTTCTTCTTCGCTTTTTTATAGGACTTTGTAATAATGTTCATTTGGTCAACGGACATTTTTCGGGCTACATATGAATAATCCTTTTCCTTTTGATCAAGTAACGAGTTCATAAAATCATTGGCCCATTTTTCTACATTGTAACGTTCTAAGCGTTTCTGTAAAAGTGCATTTCGTTGTTTCTGTTCCGCTATTGGCATATTAATAGCCGTATGCAAGGCATCTGCGATTTGGTCGAAATTATTAGGATTGATCAGTAAAGATTCGTTCATCTCGTTTGCGGAACCTGCCATTTCACTCAGTATCAAAACGCCCGTCTGATCTGTACGGGTGGCGATATATTCTTTCGCGACCAGGTTCATGCCGTCTCTCAAGGGAGTAAGCCAGGCGATATCACTTGATGTATATAAATCGATAAGATTTTCGAAAGGCATTGAACGGTAGAAGTACCAAATTGGGGTCCAGCTAACAGTAGAGAATTCCCCGTTGATTCGCCCGACCAATTCGTCGACCTCCCGTTTTAGCAGTTGATACTGCGGCACATTTGAGCGTGATGGTACCGCTAGCACAATCAATCGGACTTTCTCTTTATACTGCGGATATTTGTTCAAGAAGTATTCGAAAGCGTAAATCCTCTTGGCGATACCTTTAGAATAATCCAACCGGTCAATAGACAAAAAGAATTTAGCGTCAGGCGCTGATTTTTTATGGCTATCCAAGCGTTTTTGGAGCTCCGATTTATCTTCTTCCGGATTTTCTGCATGCTTTTTAGCGGCATTACTAAACTTTTTGTAATCGATGCCCATGGGGAAAGAATCGACCTTTATAACCCTATCATCCAAAGAAACATCGTTAAAGCTGACCTCCAGACCTAATAATCGCCGTACGGAACTCAGAAAGTGACGTTCATAATCATAGGTGTGAAAGCCAATTAAATCAGATCCTAGCAGTCCATTTAATATTTCTTCACGCCAAGGCAAGGTTCGAAAAATCTCGAACGATGGAAAAGGGATATGTAAAAAGAATCCGATGGATATATCAGGACGTTTTTCACGTATCATTTGCGGCACAAGCATTAACTGATAATCATGAACCCAGATTGTATCGTCGTCATCTGCCTTTTCAAGAACAGCATCGGCAAATTTTTGATTGACGGTTTTGTAGGCTTCCCAATACTCGCTCTCGAATTCCGAATATTCCAAAAAATAATGAAAGAGGGGCCAAATGGTACGGTTGCTGAATCCGTAGTAATAACCATCAATTTCCGATTCGGTTAGGTTTACTTTCGACGATCCGTGTTTCGCAAGCGCCTTATCAATTTTAGGAGCTAGCTCTTTGGGAATTTCCTCATCTGTTAATCCACTCCATCCGATCCAAAGACTATCACCACCGGAATGTACGGATTTCATACCTGTGGCCAGACCGCCGACACTGGGTATTGCGGTGATTTTACCTTTATCGATTTGTAGCTGAACAGGAAGCCTGTTTGAGATTATGATAGTTTTGCCCATGATGGTTTGCGATTTCTAAATTACAGTTGTGAGGAGTTACAATAATTTTATTTTTTTCTTCTAAATCCCCATAATTTCTCTAAATTTCGACAAAACCAAAGGCAAATGCAATCAATTGCCGATATGAATCAAGAATTTTATTGAATGGATAATTTAGATTACGGAATAATAGGGAATTGCAGGAGTGCCGCTTTGGTCTCCAAAACAGGAAGTATTGACTGGTGTTGCTTACCGGAATTTGACTCACCATCGGTTTTTGCCAAGTTGTTGGATGACGATATAGGTGGCAGTTTCGAGATTTTGGTCGATGCGACATATAAAATCACTCAACAGTATAAAGGTCAGTCGGCGGTACTGATCACCAAATTTTCAAATGGTGAGGATATGTTTGAAATTCGCGATTTCATGCCCCGCTATCATAATGAGGATGGCTCGTACCACGCTCCCCCCGAACTGGTACGGTACATAAGGTACATCAAAGGCAAGCCGAAATTTAGAGTGCTTTACAATCCAAAATTGGAATATGCCATCGGTGAAACCAAAACGTATATAAAACATAATTTTGTAGCCAGTCTGACGTATGCCGAGAAGTTCGATACCGTGTTTCTGTATACTTCGTTCAACAAAAATGCCGTTGTTGAAGGACGGGAAATCGATTTCACCGAAGATGGGTATTTTTTAATGGGCTACAACGAGAAGATTCTGCTGCCCAATACAAAAAAAATGTATCTTGAATATGAGCGGACTAAAGTATATTGGCTGAATTGGAGCAACAATACCCCAACCTACACCAAATACAACACTGAAATTCACAGGAGTGCCATTACGCTCAAACTCTTGAGCTACGATAAAACTGGTGCGGTATTAGCGGCCGCCACCACTTCCTTACCTGAAACCATTGGTGAAGTTCGTAATTGGGATTACCGTTTTTGCTGGATTCGCGATGCCTCTATGGTTGTTAAAGTGGTTTCGGAATTGGGTCACAAAAATATCGCCAGACGCTATTTGCAGTTTATCATCGACCTGATGCCTGATAAAGATGAGAAGCTTCAAATCATGTATGGTATAAATAAGGAGAAAAAACTTACTGAGGAAACCCTCGAACATCTTAGCGGTTACAAGGGTTCGAAACCTGTCAGGGTCGGTAATGCGGCTTATGAACAAACCCAGCACGACATTTATGGCATTCTCATGGATGTGATTTACGAACAATTAAAGCGCTTCAGTACCGATATAGATAATGGAGAGGAAATATGGAGCATTACCAAAGGCATCGTTTGGATTGTCGAAAAACACTGGCATTCACCGGATAAAGGTATTTGGGAATTCCGCTCGGAGGATAGACACTTTACGTTTTCAAAAGTACTGTGCTGGACCGCAGTAGATCGTGCCATAAAAGTCGCCGGTATGTTGAACAAAAACCACAAAATAGAAATGTGGAAGCCTTTGCGTGAGAAAATATGGAACGATATTTATGATAAAGCGTGGAACGAAGAGGTTGGAGCCTACACCCAATCTTATGGCACGAAACATTTGGATGCCTCGGTACTTTTGATGGAGTCTTATGGATGTGTCGATGCTAAGGATGAACGTTATATTAGCACTGTGAAAGCCATTGGACGGGAACTTAGTAATGATGGTCTCATGTACCGCTATAAAAATGAAGATGATTTTGGGCTGCCCTCTTCCTCATTTACCGTTTGCACTTTTTGGTACATCAACAGCTTATTTAAAATCGGGGAAACCGAGGAAGCTGAGGAACACTTCGAAAGACTTTTAGGATATAGTAACCATTTGGGCCTTTTTAGTGAGGATGTCGATTTTAAGACGAAACGATTATTAGGAAACTTTCCTCAGGCCTATTCACATCTTGCATTGATCGAATGTGCCATTAATTTTTCTAACAAACATAGTGAAGAGAAGATTTTAGAAAATATGGGTAGTGACCAGAATTAAAAAAACCGCCCCAAAAAGGGCGGTTTTTTTCTTCCATTTCACTGGAAGGGCTACATTGAGTTAGTCATTTTTTTAAACATCGAAAGTATATCCGTTATCGGCCGATATCCGGTCTGCAATTTGAGTGCGCAAGGCTATCACATTCGGATTGTTTGCGTATTTCGTAAAGCGTTTAAGGCCCATTAGCATCATACGCTGCTCGTCACCCTCTGCAAAGGAAATTATAGCTTCTTTTCCTTTTTGGATGATGATCTCAGTGGCTTCATATAGATAGAGCTTAGACATGGCAATTTGTGTCGCTTGTGCCTCCTCACCATAGCGCTTTGCATTTTTCTCTGTTCTAAGTAGGGTACTTTCAGCCATGTAAACCTCAATCAGAATATCGGAAGCGGCAAGCATTAGCTGCTGGTGTTGCTCCAATTCAGGTCCAAATTTCTGTACGGCACTTCCAGCAACCATTAGAAACACTTTCTTTAATCGCGACAGAACATCCTTTTCTTCTGCAAAGAGCTCGGAATAATCTGGTGTCTCAAAAGAGGGAATTCCCATGAGCTCTTCGCCAACTGCGGTCGCAGGACCTAAAAGGTCAACATGGCCTTTCATAGCCTTTTTGACCAACATTCCTACGGCCAACATTCTATTGATTTCATTTGTACCCTCATAAATACGAGCGATACGGGCATCTCGCCATGCTTTTTCCATAGGGGCATCGGCACTAAAGCCCATGCCTCCAAAAATCTGTAAACCTTCGTCGGTCGTCTTCTGCGCATCTTCTGAAACGGCTACTTTTAAAATGGAGCATTCGATAGCATATTCTTCCACACCCTTTAATTCTGCCTCTTGATGGCTATTGCCTTCAGATTCCCGTATAGCGATTCGGTCTTCAATATTTTTGGCAGCTCTATAGCTAGCGGACTCTCCAGCATATGCATTCATGGCCATAGTGGCCAATTTCGCTTTAATTGCCCCAAAATGTGCAATTGGCGTTTTGAATTGAATGCGTTCGTTGGCATATTTTGCGGCCTCGTCGACCACTTTGCGTTGGGCTTCTAAACAAGCTGCCGCTAATTTAATACGGCCAACGTTCAAGGCGTTCATGGCAATTTTGAAACCATTGCCTTGCGTTGATAACATATTTTCTACCGGTACTTGCGTATCATTAAAGAATACTTGTCGGGTGGAGGAGGAGTGAATACCAAGTTTTTTTTCCTCCTCGTTCATTGAGATACCATTTTCAGGATTGTTCTCGACGATAAAGCCTGTAATGTTTTTATCATCCCCGATTCGAGCGAAAACAATAAAAAGGTTACAAAATCCTGCATTCGAAATCCACATTTTCTGACCTGTGATAGCATAGTGCTTTCCATCGTCTGATAGTACCGCCTTGGTCTTACCGGAGTTTGCATCTGATCCTGCACCTGGTTCTGTTAGACAGTAGGCACCGAACCATTCACCCGAAGCCAATTTTGGCACATATTTTTGTTTCTGTTCCTCAGTACCATATAAGGTTATCGGCATTGTACCTATTCCCGTATGTGCCCCAAAGGCGGTACTGAATGAGCCTGTGGCACCTGAAATATAATCGCAGACCAACATAGTTGACACAAAGCCCATGCCCATGCCGCCGTAAGCTTCGGGTACCGCTACACTCAATAGGCCAAGTTCACCAGCCTTTCGCATACATTCCTCCGTATAGGCATAATCTTTTTGCTCGAAACGCTCCCAATGTGCCCATAATTCCCTGTCGGAAAATTCGTTGGTACTATCGCGCATCATACGCTGTTCTTCGTTTAGGTCTTCTAAGGTGAAGACGTCTTCGCAACTAGTCTCCTTAACGAGAAATTGGCCGCCGCGGAGGAGACTATCTTTTTGCATTGCTTCTGTACTCATATCTTTAGGTTTTGGGTTTAGATAGCGCTAAGCCAGAGCTAAACGTAGTTTTAATTTTTGAATTCTTTTTCGAAGCTTTGTTCAATCCTCATATCGAAAACGAAATTTACTCGATAGGTCCTTACGGTAGTGTTGTATTTAATTTAGGAATTCATAAATGCCTGCGGCACCCTGTCCCGTTCCGACGCACATGGTTACCAGACCGTACTTACCCTGCATGTTACGCTTGCGCATTTCATCGAATAGTTGTACTGAAAGTTTTGCACCTGTACAGCCTAGGGGATGTCCCAAGGCAATTGCGCCTCCGTTGACGTTAACGATATCTTTGTTTAGGCCTAGTTCGCGTATTACCGCTATGGATTGCGAGGCAAAGGCTTCGTTCAATTCAATAAGTTCGATGTCTTCTTGCTTTAATCCAGCTTGTTTAAGGGCTTTTGGTACTGCGGCCACTGGTCCAATACCCATAATTCGTGGAGGTACACCCGCTGCGGCATAATTGACCAACCTGGCAATAGGCTCTAAATTCAGTTCCTTGACCATATCCTCGCTCATGACCATAACGAAAGCGGCTCCATCGCTCATTTGAGACGAATTACCTGCGGTTACGCTGCCATTTGCCGCGAAGACCGGGCGCAATTTGTTCAAAACCTCTTCGGAAGTCCCTTTTCTAGGCCCCTCGTCTTTCGTCACTGTATATTCTTTTGTGGCCCGTTTTCCGTTTTCGTCAATATAGGTCTGTTCAACTTCGATAGGAACAATTTGATCTTGAAAACGGTCTTCTGATTGAGCCCTTAATGCTTTCATGTGGGAATTATAAGCAAACTCATCTTGATCTTCTCGGGAAACCTTGAATTCGTTCGCTACCGCTTCGGCAGTATTGCCCATGCCCCAGTAATAATCTTCATGACCCGATTTCGCCAAATCGTAGTTGAGTTCTGTTTTATATCCCGTCATGGGAACGGAGCTCATACTCTCGGCACCACCAGCGATAATACAATCTGCCATTCCCGATTGAATTTTGGCAGTCGCAATCCCAATGGTCTCGATACCCGATGAGCAGAAACGATTGACGGTGACGCCAGGAACATCGACAATATCCAATCCCATTAACGAAATCAGCCGGGCCATGTTGAGCCCTTGGCTTCCTTCCGGCATGGCATTTCCAACAATAACATCATCAATTCGTTTTTTGTCGAAATCCGGTAAGGCTTTCATCATATATGCAATGGTCTCTGCGGCTAGCTCGTCGGTCCGTTTGAATCGGAACACTCCCTTAGGGGCTTTACCAACAGCGGTGCGGTATGCTTTTACTATATAAGCTTGTTTCATAATTTATTCTAATTTGATATAGGCCAATAAGAATTATTGCTAAAGAACGTTATCGATACTTTCAATAATCATTTTATCCTGCCTTTTAAATATGAACTTTTCGTAATGAATGATGCTAGGTTTTTTCAGATATATATTGAATTATAGGAAAAAAAAATAACTAGTTTTTCTAACCAAAAAACGAACTATTAAGTTTTAAATATCAATAATCCTTTCTATTTCAGTCGCTATCTTCTTTAACTATCTGTCATGAAATAGGTACGGTTTACTACTGAAATCAACTAATCAAAACGCAATTTTCGTCCTTTGAAACCAATTCAGCCATGGCCGAAAAGTCTTTAAACCTTTCAATTAGTGCTGTCCAAAATCACGTTTTTCTAAAACCAAGTTGAGCATCTTTTTATATTTTTAAATTTAATTTTTTATCCTATGTATTAGAAATTCTAATTCCTTAGTGGTTTTCCTGTTTTCAACATATGCTGAATACGTTCTAAAGTTTTCTTTTCTGTGCATAGCGATAGAAATGCTTCGCGTTCTAAATCTAAAAGATACTGTTCAGAAACTTGTGTAGGTTCAGAAAGATCTCCACCAGCCATGACGTAGGCAAGTTTATCTGCAATTTTGCGATCGTGTTCACTGATATAGTTACTGGCTTCCATCGCGTCGGTGCCTACCAAAAACATACCCAGGGCCTGTTTTCCAAGTACCTTTATATCGGTTCTTCTTACCGGTTGCGTGTAACCTGCTTCGGCCATCAATTTGGCATGGGCCTTGGCCGTAGCTATTTGCCGATCTGTATTGACCACTACAATATCTTTCCCTTCTTGCAAAAAGCCTAAATCGAATGCCTCATAGGCCGATGTAGAGACTTTAGCCATACCGATGGTCAAGAAATAGTCCTGTAAAATATTAAGTTCAACATCACCCTTTCTAAAGGTATCCTGTGCGCGTACGGCCATTTCTTTCGAACCTCCACCACCTGGAATCACCCCAACGCCGAATTCGACTAATCCAATGTACGTCTCTGCGGCAGCAACCACCTTGTCGGCGTGGAGTGATAGTTCACAACCACCGCCCAAAGTCATATTATGTGGCGCTGATACTGTGGGTATACTCGAATAGCGCATGCGCATCATCGTATTTTGAAACATTTTAATGGCCATATTGAGCTCATCGTATTCTTGCTCAACAGCCATCATGAAAATCATGCCTATATTCGCTCCAACAGAGAAATTTGCGCCCTGATTACCGACCACAAGACCTTGAAAATCTTTTTCGGCTCTATCTATTGCAGTGTTCAGGCCCGCTAAAACGTCACCCCCAATAGTGTTCATTTTGGATTGAAATTCAACGTTCAGAATACCATCGCCCAAGTCTTCGACAACAACACCGCTATTCTTAAATACTTCTCTTGATTTTCGAATATTATCTAAAATAATAAAAGCATCCTGACCCGGAACTTTCATCATGGATTTTGAAGGAATGTCATAAAAATAGGTCGAACCCTCTTTGATGGAATAGAAAGAAGTATTTCCGGAGGCTTTCATATCGTGAACCCATTGTGCAGCTTCTTGATTTTCGGCCTTAATACATTCCAAGCCTTTTTCTAGTCCAATCGCGTCCCAAATTTGAAATGGTCCGTGTTCCCAACCGAAACCGGCTTTCATCGCATCATCTATTTTATAAAGTTCATCCGAAATTTCTGGTATGCGATGCGAAACATAAGCGAACAATTGTCCGAAACTCTTTCTGTAGAATTCACCTGCTTTATCCTTTCCGTCAACTAAAACAGAAAAACGATCTACAACCTTATCGATGGTCTTGGTCAATTCTAGAGTTGCGAACTTGGCACTTTTCTTTGAACGATATTCCATCGAATCAAGATCCAATGTTAGAATCTCGGTATTTCCATCTTTACCCTTTATTTTAAATTCAATAGAAGGATCAATAACCATAACACTTTTACCTATTTCAACTTCGCCCATCAAAGTAAAATTAGGTGTATGAATTGCATATGGTCTGTAATTAGGTTTACATATAATTCTCATGTTTCCTCCAATTCATTGGTTTATTTGTATATCTCCGCTATCCTCTCGCGGAGTACTGATTTCTTCTCCTCCCAGTCCTCGCCGTACCTGACCTTGATGTTTGAGGTATAGTCTCTGTAGTACATCGTCGGAATCGGGATATACTTGAACCTCGCGCCCGCCTTCGCG